>BNJU01002448.1_pt1 | contig 234407 bp, 268 predicted proteins | sample 8539281 | NCBI WGS metagenome assembly BNJU01 (sample SAMD00202456, study PRJDB9452) | human saliva metagenome | isolation source: human saliva | place: Japan
CCTCGCCCAGCTCGAAGGACTCGACCACGGCCTCGGTGGCCTCAGCGTCGTCGGAGGCAGCCACGGTCAGGGCGCCCACGGCCTTCGACGCGGCCTCCAGGTCGACCCTTCACGGACTCCAGAGCCTCCACCTGAGCCTGCGGGGCGCGCACCGTCACCGCCAGGAACGGCGTACGCGGCGACACCTTCGCCTCAGACTTCACGCGACGCAGCGCGATCAGAGCAGACGACGCGGCCTCGAGCACCGACGGATCGCCCTCTACGCCGGCCAGGTCGGACGCGACCGGCCACGGCGCGACGTGCACGCTGCCCTCGCGGTACCAGCTCCACACCTCTTCCGTCACGTACGGCAGGGTAGGGGGCCAGCAGACGCACGACGTTATCAATAACGATCGCCAGAGCCGCACGGGCAGACGCGGCCGAGGCCTCGTCCCACGCGCCATCACGGTTGTAGGCGCGCTCCTTGACCAGCTCCAGGTAGTCGTCGCAGAACGTCCAGAAGAACGACTCCGTGACCTCGAGAGCGCGAGAGTGCTCGTAGGACGCCAGAGCAGCCGAGGCCTCGTCGATGACGGAAGCCAGCGCCGCCAGCACCGAACGATCCAGCGGCACCGTCACCAGCGCCGGATCCAGATCGATCGCAGCGCCCTCGCCGCCCATCGTGAGCGCAAACTTCGACGCGTTCAGCACCTTGATCGCCAGGCGGCGGCCAATCTTCATCTGCTGCTCGTCGAACGCCGCATCCAGGCCCAGGCGAGCCGACGCCGCCCAGTAACGCACGGCATCCGAACCGTACTTCTCCAAGATACCCATGGGCGTGACAACGTTGCCCTTGGACTTCGACATCTTCTTGTGGTCCGAATCCAGGATCCAGCCCGACAGGCCCGCGTGCTTCCACGGCAGCGCACCGAACTCCAGGTCCGCGCGCACCACGGTGGAGAACAGCCACGTACGGATGATGTCCTGGCCCTGCGGGCGCAGATCCATCGGGTACGTGCGAGCGAACAGGTCCTCGTCATCCAACCAGCCACACGCCAGCTGCGGGGACAGCGAGGACGTCGCCCACGTATCCATGATGTCCAGCTCGCCCACGAAGCCGCCGGCCACGCCGCGCTGATCCTCCGTGTAGCCCTCCGGCACGTCCGTCGACGGATCGACCGGCAGGGACGCCTCAGACGGGGTGATGATGTCGTCGTAGTTCACCTGGCCGTCCGCGTCCACGCGGTACCACAGCGGGAACGGCACGCCGAAGAAGCGCTGACGGGAGACCAGCCAGTCGCCCTTCAGGCCTTTCACCCAGTTCTCGTAGCGCACGCGCATGAAGTCCGGGTGGAACTCCAACTCGCGGCCGCGGCCGATCAGCTCATCGTTCAGATCCTGACCCGAGGCCGGGTTCGTCCACGCGCGGCCACCGTTACGGATGTACCACTGGCGTGAGGTGACGATCTCGAGGGGCTTGTCGCCCTTCTCGAAGAAGTTGGTCTGACGCATCGTCTTGGTCGGCTCGCCCTTCAGCTCGCCGGACTCGCGCAGGGCGGCCACCACGGCCTCGCGCGCGGAGAACGTCGTCTTGCCCGTGATCTGCTCGAAAGCCGCGCGGCCCGCATCGGTCGTGATCCACTCGGGGATCTCGGTGATGATGCGGCCGTCCTTGCGCAGGATCGCGCGCAGCGGCAGCTCCAGGTCACGCCACCAGTCGATGTCAGTCGTGTCGCCGAAGGTACAGCACATGGCGATGCCCGCGCCCTTGTCCATCTCGGCCTCGGGGTGAGGCAGGATCGGCACCTCGACGCCGTACACGGGGGAGGCGACCGTCGTGCCGAACAGCGGCTTGTAGCGCTCGTCGTCCGGGTGGGCGATCAGGGCGACGCAGGCGGCCAGCAGCTCGGGACGCGTCGTCTCGATGCACACGTCCACGCCGTCCTCGACGGGTGCGCCCGGCGGCGGCAGCCTTTCGCGGCGGCCTCGGCGTCGGTGATGTGGAAGGCCAGGCGGTGGTAGAAGCCCGGGTACTCGCGGCTCTCCAGCTCAGCCTGGGCGACCGCCGTCTGGAAGGTGACGTCCCACAGGCCCGGGGCCTCGGCCTGGTAGGCCTCGCCGCGCGCCAGGTTGCGCAGGAACGCGGCCTGGGCGACCTTGCGGGCGCGCGCGCCGATCGTCTGGTAGTTCTGCTTCCAGTCCACGCTCAGGCCCAGGTAGCGCCACAGCGCCTCGAACTGAGCCTCGTCCTCCTGACGGTGAGGCGCTCGCACAGCTCCACGAAGTTCTTACGCGAAATCGGCTTTCTGGTCGCGAGCCTTGATCGACTTGCCGTCGCCGCCCACGTGCGGGGGCTCAAAATCGGGGTCGTAGGGCAGGGTGGCGTCCACGCGCACGCCGAAGTAGTTCTGCACGCGGCGCTCGGTGGGCAGGCCGTTGTCGTCCCACCCCATCGGGTAGAACACGGACTTGCCCATCATGCGCTGGTAGCGGGCCACGACGTCGGTGTGCGTGTAGGAGAACACATGGCCGATGTGCAGGGAGCCGGACACCGTCGGCGGGGGAGTGTCGATCGAGTACACCTGCTCGCGCGTCGCAGTGCGGTCAAAAGCGTAGGTGCCCTGGTCCTCCCAGGCCTCACCCCACTTCGCTTCGAGGCCTTCGGGGGCGGCGCGGTCGGGCACGCGGGTGCCTGCGCACGGGTGTTCATGGCCATAATTGAGTTGTCTCCATCCGAGTCGTGGACTGTTTGCCCCACTAGGGTACTTTTGTGCAGGTGCGCGGGTCCAACGCAGCGCCGACGCGTGCGGGCGCGGGTTGCTCACACGCTCCGTTACAAAAGTCCCCTGTGCGTCCTCCCCGGGAGAGCGCGAGCGCGCGGGGATACCGTGGGATGTCACACAGGGGAGCCGGGACGAGGCCTCCTCGGGAAAGGGGATCACCGTGAGCACGCAATCGCTGGGCGAGCAGACCGTGGACCTGTTGGCGCGCCTGGTGCGCCTGGGCTGCGTCAACGACCTGACCGCCGATTCGGGCGGGGAGGAGCGCGCCGCCGATCTGCTGGAGCAGTTCTTCGTGGGCCTGCCCGTGTCTATCGAGCGGATCACTCCGCATCCGGGGCGCACGACCCTCGTGGTGACTCGTCGAAGGATCGGAAACCGGCAGCGGCGGCACGCCGCTCACCCTCGTGGGGCACACGGACGTCGTGCCCGTCGACGAGGCCAAGTGGACGCGCGACCCCTTCGGCGCGCAGATCGAGGACGGCGTCATGTGGGGGCGCGGCACGGTCGACATGCTCCACCTGACCGCCGCGATGGCCGTCGTCACCCGCGAGGTCGCGCGCCGCGCTCAGACAGGTGAGCCTCCAGCCCGTTCCCTGGCGTTCGTGGCTGCCGCCGACGAGGAAGCGCGAGGAGGACTGGGCGTCCCGTGGATCGGCGACAACCGGCCGGACAGCCTTCCCGTGGGACGCGGCCCTGTCCGAAATGGGAGGGGCGCACATTCGCGGGCGTCGGGGAGGCGACAGCGTCGTCGTGGTCGTCGGCGAAAAAGGTGCCGCCCAGCGCCGCCTGCACATCCGCGGCGACGCGGGCCACGGCTCGGTGCCGCTGGGCCGCACGAGCGCCGTCGAGCGGCTCGCCCAGGTGAGCGCGGCGCTGTCCGCCGCTCGCTGGCCCACCGCCACGGACGAGGTCTGGGCTGGGTTTGTGCGTGCCTTCGAGTTCGAGGAAGCGACCGAAACGAGTCTCATCAACGGCACCTACGAGGGCGACTACGCCGAGTTCGGGGACCTGGCGGCCTTCGCGCACGCCATCTCCCACGTGACTGTTGCCCAGACGGTCGCCCACTCGGGCGGGACCCATCAACGTCATGCCCTCCCACGCCACCCTCGAGCTGGACATTCGCACGCTGCCCAGGCGTCGACGATGACGACGTGGACGCCGCCATCGTGGCGGCCCTCGGCGACCTCGCGGACCACGTGCATATCGAGCGCCTCCTCAGTGAACCCGCCACGGCCTCGTCGACCGACACCGACCTGTACCGGGCGATCGAGGCGGCGCTGAGTCGTCGATACCCGGGCGCGCGCGTCGTCCCCGTCCTCATGCCCGGTGGGACCGACCTGCGCGTGGCCCGCAGGCACGGCGGCATCGGATACGGCTTCGGGGCCTACGACAGCGGGGCCAGCCTGGGCGACGTCTACGCCCAGCTCCACGCCCACGACGAACACATTGCGCTCGCGGACGTGCGCGCGACCGCCGAGGTGCTGCACGACATCGTCACGCAGTACCTGACACATAGATGACGAGTAATCAACCACTGTTACAAATGGTCGCCTGACGAGGATCTTTCTCCCGAGACTTCTCCGGTGCATACGGTAGGTGTCGGCACTCCCGCCGCTACTAGACACAAGGAGACCTCGATGCACATCGCACGCATCCCACGAACAGCAGCCGCCCTCGCCTCCGTCGCTGCCATGATGTGTGCGACCCTGGCGGCCTGCGCGCCGTCGGGAGGAACGGCCCAGTCGGCTTCCCGCGAGGGAACCATCGCGGTCGGCCTGCCCGGATCCCTGTCCACCCTGGACACCGCCCACGAAACCGGCATCATCAACTACTACGTCGCGCAGGTCGTCTCCGAAGGACTGCTCGCCGTGGATAAGAACGGCCAGCTGATCCCCGCGATCGCCTCCTCGTACCACACGGACGACGCCCAGACGTGGGTCTTCGACATCCGCCCCGACGCCCTCTTCCAGGACGGCAACCCCGTCACTATCGACGACGTCCTCTTCTCCATCGACATCGCCAAGGACCCCGACAAGTCCCCGTCGTCGGCCAGCTACTGGCCCGCGGGCGTGCAGGCCGCCGGGAGCGGCGACAACCAGATCACGATCACCCTGCCCGCTCCCGCCGTTAACTTCGGGTGGACGGTCACCGCGAACGGCGGCCTATGGATCACCGAGAAATCCTTCTACGAGGCGGCCGCCTCCTACGGGTCCTCCGACCGACCTCATCATGGGGACAGGCCCCTACAAGGCCGTCTCCTTCCAGCCAGACTCCAAGGCTGTGTTCACAAAGAGCGGCACCTGGTGGGGCGGAGACACCCCCGCCCAGACCATCGAGTTCGACTTCTTCTCGGACGAGAACGCGCGCCTGCTCGCACATAAGAGCGGGCAGATCGACATCGCTACTCAGGTGCCCACCGACCAGGTCTCGCAATTCCAGGGCATAGACGGCGTGACCGTCCTGACCGAATCCGACCGCTCCTACGTGGGCCTCACCTTCGACCAGAACATCGCTCCCTTCGACGACATCCACGTACGCAAGGCCATCGCCCACGCCGTCGACCGCGACACCATCGTCTCCTCGATCCTCAAGGGGCAGGCGAGCGTCGCCACGGGTATCGAGCCGCCGGACCAGCTGGGCAGCGAGATCGGCGAACAGGCGGCCGCGGACGCGCAGGCGGGCCTGCCCATCGACTCCTTCGACCTCGACGCGGCGCGCGCCGAACTCGCCCAGTCCAAGGTCCCCGGCGGTTTCAGCGCCGAACTCACCTACCCATCCTCCATCCCGGACCTGGGCTCCACGGCGCTGGTGATTGCCGACAACCTCAAGCAGATCGGCGTCAACCTGACCGTCACCTCCAAGCCCATCGAAGAATGGATCTCCGAGGTCGGTAGCGGCACCTACGGCCTGTCCTTCATGAGCTACACCTCCACGACGGGCGACCCGGGCGAGGTGGCCGGCTGGTTGCTGGGACCCGACAACCCGGCACGCTACGAGAACGCGCAGGTCCAGGGCCTCATCGCCTCGCAGGCCACCCAGACCGACCCGAGCGCACGCGTCGCCGGCATCGTCGAAGCCGAGCGCATCGCACAGGACAACACGATCTACTCGCCGATCTGGTGGGGAAAGACTTCGACCGCCTTCTCGTCGCGCGTCACCCCAACGCAGTACACGCCCTACTTCTTCAACACCCCGTGGGCGGCCTCCCTGGAGCTGACGCGTTAATGCTGCGTTACATCCTGCGCCGTCTCGCCGGGGCGGTGGTGGTGATGCTTGCCCTGTCCTTCCTGGTCTTCTCCCTCCTGTACCTGGTACCCGGAGATCCCGTGAAGATCTTGGTGGGCACGCGCCGCCTCACCCCCGAAGTCCGCCAGGCCGTGACCGCGCGCTACGGCCTCGACGAACCCCTCCTCCTGCGCTACTGGCATTGGCTGACCCGCGCGCTCACCGGCGACTTCGGGGACTCGGTGCGATCAGCGACCCCCGTCACGGATGTCCTCGCCTCGCGCGTCTCCCTCACCGCGTGGCTCGCCATCGGAGCATTCCTCCTGGCCGTCGCCGTCGGCATCCCCCTGGGAATCCTCGCCGCGCGACGCAAAGGAACGTGGGTCGACCGCACCATCGTCGGCTGGTCCGTCGTCGGCGTGTCCGCACCCGGCTTCGCCCTCGGGCTCGTCCTCCTCTATGTTTTTGGACTCATGCTCGGCTGGTTCCCCGTTTTCGGCGAAGGCACCGGCCTGGCCGACACCCTCTGGCATCTCACCCTGCCCGCCATCGCCCTGGCCACCGGCATCGGTGCCATGCTCGTGCGCATCACGCGCGCAGCCGTCGGCGCAGAACTGAGCCAAGACTACGTGACTTTCGCACGCTCGCGGGGTGTGCCGAGCCGCCGGATCACGGCCATGTACGTGCGGGGAGCGGCCCTGCCGATCCTGACCTCCGGCGGCCTGATCCTCGGGACGCTGTTCGGGTCGACGGTCCTGGTCGAGGAGGCGTTCTCCCTGCCCGGCCTCGGCCAACTGCTCGCCGACTCCATCACCTACAAGGACGTGCCCGTCGTGCAGGCGATCGCGCTGCTCGTCGCGGTCGTCATCATTGCCGTGACGCTGATCGTTGACGTTGCTGCGTTCGCCGTCGATCCACGTCAGGCGGTGGGCGAGGGGAAGGGAGCGTGATGGCGGTGTCGTTGTCTCCTCGCGCCCTGGGACGAGGCCTGGGCTCGGCTGCGCGCCGCGTCCCCGGTTCCGTGGTCCTCTCCGTGGCATTTCTTGGCTTGGTGGCCGTGTGCGTCCTCTTCTCCTCGGTGTTGGTGCCCGGCGCGTTGGACCAACACGTCGCGCTGGGCGTCACCCCGGCGGGAACGCCCGGTCACCTGCTGGGCACCGACAAGGTGGGGCGCGACGTCCTCGCCCTGACGGTTGCCGGCGCGCGCTCGGCGGTCGTCGGTCCTCTCGTCATCGCGGCGGGGTCTATGGCGGCCGGTCTGGTCTCGGGATGAGCGCCGCGTGGTGGGGTGGGGCCTGGGATGCATGCGTGTCTCGCTCCTGCGAGGTGCTGCTCTCGCTTCCCGTCACGCTCCTCGCGATCGTCGTCGCGGGCGTGATCGGCGGCAGCTACTGGGTGACGGTCGGCGTCCTCATCGTGCTCTTCGCGCCCTCGGACATCCGCATGATTCGCTCGGCGACCCTCGCGCAGAAGCCGCAGCCCTACATCGAAGCGACACGGGTGCTGGGCCTGTCCGGTCCCCGCATTCTCGGCGTCCACGTCCTGCCCAACATCACGCCGATTGTGTGGGCGAACCTCTTCGTCAACATCGCCTTCGCGCTCGTGTCCCTGTCCGGCCTGTCCTACCTGGGCCTGGGCGTCGGGGCGCAAGACGCCGACTGGGGGCGACAGCTGGCCGACGGGCGCACGATCCTCGCCCAGAACCCAGCCGCCGCGGTGGCTTCCGGCCTCGCCATCATCATCACAGCCACGGCGATCAACATCGCAGGCGATTGGGTCGCCGAACGACAGGAGGGCGAGCGATGAGCCAGCCTCTGTCCGATTTTCCCAGCCACGGCCTCGTCGCCTCCCACGTGTGCGTGACCGACCGCGCTGGACACGTGATCGTCGACGACGTGAGCGTGCACGCGCGCCCCGGGCGCACCCTCGTCATCGTGGGCGAATCAGGCGCGGGCAAATCGATGCTCGCGCGCACGCTGTGCGCGCTGACACCATCCGCGCTATCCGCCAGCGGAACGGTGTCGTTGGGTGGAGAAGACTACGATCTGGCGACCGATCAGGGACGCTTGAAGAAGCAGCGTGGGGGCGGCATCGTCTGGCTCCCGCAAGACCCCTTCACCTCGCTCGCTCCGACCATACGCTGCGCCAAGCAGGTGACGGCTGCCCGCACGGGCAGGCGCTCCGAGCGCGCCCAGCGTTCACGTGCGCTACTCGCAGAGGTCGGCCTCGACGCGCGCGTCGCCCGCTCGTACCCGCACGAGCTGTCGGGCGGCATGCGTCAACGCGTCGCCATCGCGGCCGCCCTCGACTCCGAGCCGGGGGTGCTCATCGCCGACGAGACCGACGACCGCCCTGGACGTCACGACGCAGCGCGACATCCTGACGCTGCTGACGCGCCTGCGCGACGAGCGCGGCATGACGCTCGTGCTGGTCACCCACGACCTGGCGCTCGCGCGGCAGTTCGGCGACGACGTCATCGTCATGAAAGACGGCCAGATCGTCGAAGAGGGACCAATCAACGAGGTGCTGGTGTCGCCGCGCCACGAGTACACGAAACGACTGGCTGACGCGGAGCCGCGGATCGATGGACCCAGCCCGCGCGCGGGGCACGAGCCTCACGTGGGCGCAGAAGCGGTCGTCGAGGTGCGAGACCTGACCAAGGTGTTCCGCTCACGCAAGGACACCCGCATCGCCCTCAGGGACGTCTCCCTCAACGTCGCGCAGAGAGAATCTATCGGCATCGTCGGAGAATCCGGCTCGGGCAAGACGACGCTCGCGCGCATCATCGTGGGGCTGGAACACGCCGATTCGGGCACCGTGCGCGTGAACGCCCAGGTCGAACGAGGCCCCGCAGTCGGCATCGTCTTCCAAAACCCCTACTCGGCCCTCAACCCTGCGCGCACCATCGGCCAGACACTCGCCGAGGCAGCCGCCGTCGCCGGTCGACCGGCCAGCGAGGTTCCCGACCTGCTCGCCGCCGTCGACCTACCCGCCGAGTACGCGAAGCGCCGCCCAGCCCGCCTGTCGGGCGGGGAACGCCAGCGCGTGGCAATCGCGCGCGCCCTCGCCACGCGCCCGCGCGTCCTCATCGCCGACGAGGCCGTCTCCGCCCTCGACGTCTCCGTGCAGGCCTCCGTCCTGGAGCTACTCACGCGCCTGCAAACCGAGCAAGGCTTCGCCCTGCTCTTCATCACGCACGACCTGGCGGTCGCCCGAGCCATGTGCGACCGCCTCGTCGTCATGAAAGACGGGGTGATCGTCGAACAAGGACGCACGGAAGAGATCCTGCGCCATCCCACGAAGGAATACACGGCCGACCTGCTCGCCGCCGTGCCCGGCCGTCAGGCGCAGTCGGCATGAGCGCTCGCCACAGCGTCGAAGCAACGCCGATCACACCCGGGGACGGCGCGCGCGACCAACTACTCGCCCTCGGCGTGCCCGACCACGACGCACAGCTCTGGGCCATGATGGGCCCCGCAGTGTCGGCCACACTGTGGACCTACAGGGACCATGCGCTGCTCGAAACCCACCGGGCCACGTCCGCTCACCGAACAATCAGCGGCACCTGCCTCCTGCACGAGGCAGCAACGACAACCGAGAACGATACGCATACACCGCGCTGGGAGACTCTCATCCAGGCGGTCATCGACTCAGCGCCGAACGCCCCGCTGATCAAGGCCGTGTCACGCGAGACGGACTCCCGCTGGGAGGCCGCGCTGCGCTCGCGGGGCTTCGCACCTGCTGGCCTCGTCGGCTCTCCGCTGTCCATCGAGGATCACTCTGATCACGGTCACGCGCTCGTACGCGCCTGGCTGCGATGGAACGGTCCCGGCGTGTCTATTCCCGCCTATGTTCGCCAGAAAACCGAGTTCACGTGCGGACCTGCGAGCGCCCTCATGGTCCTCGCGCACGCCCGCGGTGCCGCTCCCGCCCAGGTCAGCCACGGCCTCGTCGAAGAGATGGATCTGTGGCGCGAGGCCACGTATTCGCTCGGGGTGGGACCCTACGGGCTGGCGTCCTCTCTGGCCAGGCGGGGTCTGGCGGTCGAAGTTCTCGTGACGCACGACGGTCCCGTCGTTGGGCTGACGCGTGCGCACGCTGCGTCGCCTGCTGTGCGTCGGGCGATCCACGACCAGCATGTGGACGAAGCGCGCGGCCTCGGGGTGCGTGACCGCATCGGACCCGCCAGCCTCGAGGACCTGCGCGGGGCGTTGGCGAGCGGCAAACGCGCGATCATGCTGGTCGACTTGGAGAACCTGAACGGGGAGCCGACCCCACACTGGGTGTACGTGTGGGGGATCGTCGGTGACTGTGCGCTGGTCCACGACCCGTGGAACGATGAACAATTCGGCGAGACGTGGGTGGAAACCTGGGCGGAGGCACTCACGCTGGAACAACTCTGGGAATCCGCCCAGTGGGAGGAAACCGCGCGGGCCAGGGCGTGCATACTCGTGACGCGCTGACGCGTCTGGCCTGGGCACACGACGAGGCCGGGGCCAGGTCACCTGAACAGTGAACCCGGCCCCGGCCTCGTGAAACGACGTGAAACGTTCAGAGAACCATCGCGGCGATCCAGCCGCCGATGAGCAGCGGAATGTTGTAGTGGATGAACTCGGGGATGACCGTGTCTCGCATGTGGTCGTGCTGACCATCCACGTTCAGACCGGCTGTCGGACCCAGCGTCGAGTCGGAGGCGGGGGAACCGGCATCGCCCAACGCGCCCGCCGTGCCGATGATTGCGACCGTGGCGGTGGCGGAGAAGCCCAGCGTCACGCACAGGGGCACGTAGATCGCGGAAATAATCGGCAGCGTCGAGAACGAAGAGCCGATGCCCATCGTGATGATCAGGCCCACGAGCAGCATGATGACGGCGGCCAGCGCCTTGGAACCGTTGAACATCGCGGAGGTCTGCTCGACGAGGGGTTCGATCTGGCCCGAAGCCTTCAGGACAGCCGCGTAGCCCTGGGCGGTGATCATGATGAGGCCGATGAGGCTCATCATGCGCATGCCGCCAGAGAAGACGTCGTCCGCCTGCTGCCACGGCACGACGCGCATGGCGAGCATGAGGCACAGGCCCACGAGAGCGCCCACGAGGAGCGGGTCGGCCTCGGAGTCCATCTTGGTCAGGACAGCCTGGATGACGAAGCAGGCGACGAGGGCGATGACGGCCGCCCAGACCTTCTTCATGTCGATTGGCTTGTCATCTTGGGAGCTGAACTCTGTCTCGCGCTGCTCGTACTCGCGCGGCTTGCGGTAGGAGACCAGCAGGGCGATAGCGCAGCCCACGGCCATCGAGGCGGCCGGGATCGCCATTGCGGCCATCGGGTTGACGATGCCTTCGACGGGCAGGCCCGCGTCTTCGATATTCTTGTAGAGAATGTCGTGCAGGAAGATACGACCGAAGCCGATTGGCACGAACATGTAGGTGGTGACGATGCCGAAGGTGATCGCACAGGCGACCAGGCGGCGGTCCATCTTCAGCTCGTTCATGACTCCGATGAGTGGGGGTACCAGCAGCGGAATGAACGCGATGTGAATCGGGATGAGGTTCTGGCTCATCACGCCCATGACGAGGACGCCGCCGAGGATGCCCCATTTCGCGGAGCGGGCGACGCGCGCCGAGTTAGAGTCATCGGCGTTGCGCAGCTTGGCGATGATCCAGTTCGCGAGCAGGCGCGGCAGACCCGAGTGGGCGACCGACATGGCGAATGCGCCGAGGAGGGCGTAGGACAGGGCGATCTTAGCTCCGCCGGCCAGGCCGTCCTGGAAGGCGACCATCGTGCCGGAAATACCCATTCCGGCCACCAGGCCGCCCACCAGCGAGGCGACGAAAAGCGAGATAACGACGTGCACGCGTGCGACGCTGAGGACCAGCATGACGATCACGGAGAGCACGACTGCGTTGAAAAGCAACATGAGTGTTCCTGTGTTGAGGGTGCGCGAAAGCGCCACGTGAAGTGGAGAAAGTAAGCCGCGTCGCGGCAGGTGGTGGTGTCAGCCGAGATGGGAATCGGCGTGGATGGAGGCGTCGACAGCACCTACCAGTGCGTTCGACAAACCACCTTCCTCGGCGGCCAGCAATCCTGCGATTGTGGTGCCGCCGGGGCTCGTCACCCGGTCAATGAGTTGCGCGGGGATTGTGCCCGCCTCGCGCTCAGCGAGGAGCAGCGTGGCGGCTCCCGCCATCGCCTGCGCCGCGATCTCGACGGCGCTGTCCTTGGACAGCCCGTACTTGAGGCCCGCGCGGGCGAACGTATCAATAATCTGGAAATACCAGGCCGGAGAGCACGAGGCCAGGGCCTGGAACACAGGGAAATAGTCCTCGTCAATGAGGATGGTTCGACCGACCGAGTTCATGAGGTCGCGCACGGCGTCCACCTGCGCGTCGCTGGTCCGGCAGGCGGTGAGGGCAGTCATGGACTGTCCGACGGTGGCCGCCACGTTCGGCATGACGCGAATGAGGGGGATGCCCGAGCCGAAATCCTGCGTGATCTGGTCGAGGGTGCGCCCGGCGGCCAGGGACACGACGCACGCGTCGGGGCGTCCGACCACGATGGAGGCAATCTCCTTGATAACCGTGCGCTGGTCCTTGGGCTTGACAGCCAGGATGATGATGTCAACCTGGCGTGCCAGGGACGTGTTTCGACGACGCGGCGGTCGCGCCCAGCTCGTCGGCTAGGTCGCAGGCCTTAGCAGCCGTGCGGTTAGAGAAGACCAGCGTCGCAGGATCGACACCGGACGCGACGGCACCGCGAGCGATGGCCTGGGCCATGGCTCCCGTTCCGATAAATCCGATGCGCATGAGACTCTCCCTGCGAGTGTTGGTCACTTGCCACGCAGCCTACCCGCATTTTGCCTGCTCTTGGCGTGATGGTCGAACTGTGAGACGAGGCCGGGGCTGGTTTGCGTTGTCGAGCAACCCAGCCCCGGCCTCGTGGGGGAGAAAACGGTGGAAAAGTCGCGCGTCAGCGCTTGCGCGTGCCGAAGATCGAGCGCGTGATCTCGCGGCCGGCGGTGCGCAGGACGGACCCGAGGACGTTTTCGACCTGGCGGGCGCGACGCTCGGCGGCTCGCTGGCGGGCGGCTTCCTCCTTCTCCTGCTGCTTTTCGACCTGTCGGCGCAGGCGTTCCATTTCCTTTCTCGGGCGGCCTCTTCCTTGGCGGCGGCCTTCTCCGCTTCCTTGGCGGCCTTCTCGGCAGCCTTTTCGGCTTCCTTGGCCGCCTTTTCCGCTGCCTTCTCAGCCTCCTTGCGGGCCTTTTCCTCTTCCTTGGCGGCGGCCTCCTGGGCGGCCGCTTCCTCGCGGGCGGCCTGGGCCTCGGCGGCGCGGCGCTCGAGCTTCTCCTCGGCCGAATCCGGGTTTCACGGCGTCGCGGTAGCGGCCCATGATGACGCTCGACTGGTTGATGCGCGTGATCGTGTCGGCGGAGGCGGGACCCATGACGGAGGCGGGTGCCCAGATGCCGACCGGCGTGACCGGGCGTGGGGTTACCCCTTCGGGATCCAGGACGGTCACGACGGCCTCGCCTGTGCCCAAGGTGGTCAGGACCTCGTCGAGTTCCAGGGACGTCTTCGGGAAGGTCTGCACGGTCGCCTTGAGCTTCTTGAAGTCATCGGGCGTCGAGGCGCGCAGGCCGTGCTGGACGCGCGAACCGAGCTGGGCGAGCACGTCGGAGGGGATGTCCTTGGGCGTCTGGGTCACGAAGACGACGCCCACGCCCTTGGAGCGGATCAGGCGCACGGTTTGGACGACCTGACGCTCGAACTCCTTGGTGGCGTCCGCGAACAGCAGGTGGGCCTCGTCGAAGAAGAACACCAGTTTGGGGCGCGGCGCGTCGCCGACCTCGGGCAGTGTCGCGAACAGGTTGGCCAGCAGGTACATGATGACGGCGCTGACCAGGGCGGGGCGCGAGGAAATGTCGCCCACGCCCAGCAGGGAGATGATGCCGCGTCCGGTCGAATCCATGCGCATCAGGTCGGCCGTGTCGAAGCCGGGGGCACCGAAGAACTGGCCGCCGCCCTGGGACTCGAGCGCGGTCAGGGCGCGCAGGATGACGCCGGCGGTGGCCTTGGAGACGCCGCCGATCGTCGCCAGCTCGTCCTTGCCCTCGTCCGAGGTCAGGAAGGAGATGACAGCGCGCAGGTCCGGCAGGTCCACGAGTTCGAGTCCTTGGCCGTCCGCCCACGCGAAGATCAGCTGCAGGGCCTGCTCCTGCGTCGTGTTCAGGGACAGAGCGCGAGCCAGCAGGATCGGGCCGAAGTCAGAGACCTCGGCGCGCACGGGCACGCCCGGGAACTGCGCATCCGCCCCGCCCAGGCTCAGCAGCTCAATCGGGAAGGACGAGGGTGCCCACGCCTGGCCGTTAGCGGCGGTGCGGGACAGGAGCTTCTCCGAGCTGGCACCCGGCCTCGGCCAGGCCCGTCAGGTCACCCTTAACGTCGCACAGGAGCACGGAGGAGCCGTTCGCGGACAGGCCCTCGGCGAGGAGCTGAAGCGTGCGGGTTTTGCCCGTGCCCGTCGCGCCGGCAACCAGCAGGTGACGGTTAAACATGGGAAGCGGGCATCGCGGCGCTCACGCCGGGCACGCGAGTTCCGTCCTCGATGAGGGTGCCGATGGTGACCGCGGGGACGTCCCAGGAGTAGGCGGCCTTGATCCCTGAGGCGAACGCGGAGAGGCCGCCGGATACCTCGGACGAGGCCTGGGCCGCCTCACTCGCAGCTGCTGGCGCTTCGGGGGTGGTTTCGGCTGCTTCGACCTGGGAACGTAACGCGTCGGCCGCCGCGCGGGCCACCTCGGCCTCAGCTGTTTCAGCACCCGCGGCGGCGGCAGGGGCATCCGCGGCGGCACCCGCTGCCTCGAGCTGGAGACGCAGCGCCTCTGCTTTCGCGCGGGCTGCCTCGGCCTCAGCCGCCTTCGCGGCGGCTTCAGCTTCGGCGAGGCGCGCCTTGAGATCTTCGATGTTCTCGCTCATGGTGTGGTCTTTCGGCTGTGGGCGCGGTGCGCCACCGTCTGTCGACGTTACCGACACAGTATCCCCTGGGATGACAATCCCATGCGCGCGATAACAGGGGAGAGCGCGTGTGGCTCCGTCCACAGGCGGGATGCTCGTGTCGCGCATATCCACAGGGGGTTGCTCCGTGTCGCGCCCATCCACAGGCGAGAGCGGGCGGCGCGACACAGGCAAGACGCTGGACTTTAGCGTCGACACATGAACCCTCCACGATGGATCGCACACCGCAGGATGGCAGCCCTGACGAAAGCCGTGTACGACTCAGCGGTCAGCGACGACGATGACCCGCCCGAACCCACCTCCACGCGCCTGCTGCCCGGCGGGACGACCGTCGCCGCACTCCTCATCGTCCTCGTCGCCCTCGCAGGCATCGGCGTGTGGCGAAACGCCCGGGTCGCAGACGAAGCACACGCGAGTGAACAAGCCGCCGAGCAATCAGCCGAACGCCAGGCCGAAGAAACCACACGCCAGGACCCGGCGGCGGCACCGGAAGGAGACGCGCCCAGCCGCCCCGCCTCCCACGCCACGCCTGGTCCTCCCGGACCCGCAGGCCAAGTCATCGTCTACGTCTCCGGAGCCGTCGCCACCCCCGGCGTCCTCACCCTGCCCGCCTCCTCCCGAGTCACCGACGCCATCACCGCCGCAGGAGGCGCCCTAGAAGACGCCGACCTCGACACCATCAACCTGGCCCGCCCCCTCACAGACGGCGAACACATACGCATCTCCCGAATCGGAGAAACACCACCGGCCCCCACGGCAAACGGCGACGCCACCCACGCCGCCTGCGTCCGCCTCGACACCGCTACCGCCACCGACCTACAAACCCTGCCCGGCATCGGCCCAGCCCTCGCCGAACGCATCATCGACTACCGTGCCACCCACCCCACATCACCTCCGTCGACGCCCTCGACGACGTCCCCGGCATCGGTCCCCTCCCTCATCGAAAAAAATACGACCAGGCGTCTGCCCATGAACGGACAAAACGAGACAACAAACACCGGAGGAAACACGCGCACCCCACCCCGCAGAAACCACACGCAACAACACCCACGACCCCACCACCCGACACCGCTCGCGCGCACCCCACACCACGCACCAAAGCGCCCCACGCATGATCGACCTGCGCCTCCTCACCCCAGCCACCGCCACCTGGGCCACAACCTGGTGGGCCACCACCCACCCCGCACCCCACCCCTCATCGCCACATGCGCGCTCGCGGCCGCCATCACCGCCACCTCCTACGCCTGGTCCCACAGGCACACACGCCCACCACGCCACGCCCTCACCCCACCGAGATCCCTCCGCCTCAGCAGCCGTCCCTCATCCTCGCAGCCACCGCATGCGCGCTCGCGGTCGCCTCCGCTGCGGGACGCGCCTACCGTGACTGACCCCGCGCGAATGGACTCCGGGCCGATCCACGCGCGGGTCCGGCTCGAGCGTGACCCAGCCCCGGCCTCGTCCGGTTTTTCGGCGAAGCGTCGAGCGCGCGTGAGGATCCTCGCGGTGAGAGTGGGGGAGCAGTGGCTGACCTCAGATGCTACCGCCCTGGTGAGTGCCCCGGGGTGGGAGGACGCGGCGCGCGGCGACGTCTACGAGATCTCAGGTAGCCTCGATGCCTCCTTCGCGGCCGCCGCTCCGTCCGTCGGCTCGATCCGAGCCCGGACCGCGATTCTCGCAGAGCGTCCCGGCGGCCTGGACGGCTGGAGGCGGAACACGCACCGGGCCTTCGCGCGTGCATGCGAACATCTGGCGAGAGACGCGCGAGGCCTCGTTCCCGGCATGGCGATCGGTGACGACCGCCTGGTGCCCTCCGATCTGTCCGACGCCATGAAAGCCACCTCCCTCACGCACCTGACGGCTGTGTCCGGCTCCCACATCGTTATCATCCTGGCGGCCCTGACCCTGATCCTGCCCGCGCGCGTGCCCCTGCGCGTCGGCGCGACACTCGTGGTGCTGGGGACCATCGTCGTGCTCGTCGGACCGGAGGCCTCCGTCGTGCGCTCCGTGTGCGTCGCGTCGGTCGCGGCTCTTGGCTTGATCCTCGGCCGCGAAGGGCAGGCTATCGCAGCCCTGGGTGCCGTTGTCATCGGGACCCTCCTCATCGACCCGTGGGCTTCCCGATCCTACGGATTCGCGCTCTCCGCGCTGGCGGCCCTGGCTGTCGTCGGACCCGCGGCTGCCATCGCCAGGAGCACGAAACGACGTATCCGGGGAGACACGCGCATCGGTCGGGTCCTGCGTCGGCTGACCGAAATGGTGTGCGTGCCCGCCCTGGCCGAGTTCGCCACCGCGCCACTCGTCGTGTCCCTGTCGGGATCCGTGCCCGTGTGGGGGATCGCCGCCAACGTCGCCGCCGAGCCTGCGGTGCCCGTGGCCACGCTCGCGGGCCTGGCGGGAGCCATCCTCGCGCCTATCAGCCCCGGGGTCGCCGAATTCTGCGCGCGAGTGGCCTCCTGGGCGACCGGGTGGATCGCAGCCTCCGCACGCTTCTTCGAGGGGATGCCCAGGATCGGGGACACAGGTGCCCGGGGGAGCGCGGACCATCCTCTCTCTATACGCGTGCGCGGGATGCGGGTTCGCACTGTGGTGCGTGTGGCGGCGCTGGGTCGTTTCCCTCACGGACGAGGCCTGGGATCCTCGCGCGGACCCGTGACGATTGCGTGGAATACCGATGCCACGAGAGTGCATGTTCCTTCATCGGTGTCAGCTCCCCGGAGAACCCCTCTGTGCAAACCTTGGCCACAGGCGGTGACACCTGCCACGACTCATGTCCGCCCAGGGCAAAGGCGGACGCAGATGAGCGCCCGCGGTGGCAGACTTAGGGAGTTACCATCGCGTCGAAAGGCAGGAAGACGTGGCAGCACGCGGATCACGCTCGGCGGCACCCGCCCCCATTACGCTGGCCCCCATCGTGTTGATCAAGGGACCCGAGGGCCTTCTCGTCGACCGTGCCCTCGACCGGCTGCGCGCCCTGGCATACGAGGCTGACCCGAACCTGGAGCGCACCGACATCAACGCCGCCACCTACCAGGCAGGACAGATCGACGTCATCGCCTCGCCCTCCCTGTTCGGCGAGTCCCGCATGGTCATCATCCGCGACCTGGAAACGATGAGTGACGCCCTCGCGAGCGACCTGATCGCCTACGCGGCAGCCCCCGCCCCCGACGTGTGGATGTTCCTGGCCCACCCCGGCGGCAATGCTCGCGGCAAGAAGGTCATCGACGTGATCACTAAGGCGAAATGGCCCGTGATCCCGGCCGATCCGCTCAAAAACGACCGCGATAAGCTGGCACTCATCGCTTCCGACGTGCGAGCCGCGCACCGACAGATGGACACCGAAGCGCAGCAGGCCCTCGTGGACGCGCTCGGTAATGACCCGCGTGCCATGGCCGGTGCCCTCGCCCAGCTGCTCTCCGACGTGAGCGGACGCATCACCCTCGAGGACGTGCGCCGCTACCAGGCCGGACGCGTCGAGGCCACCGGCTACGACGTCGCCGACGCGGCTGTCGCCGGAAACTCCGCCAAGGCCCTCACTCTTACGCGCCACGCCTTTGCGACAGGCATTGCCCCGCAGGTGCTCGTCGCCGCGCTGGCCATGAAGTTCCGCGCCATGGCGAAGGTATCTATCGGCGGCTCTGCGTCCGCCCTCAAAATGGCTCCCTGGCAGGTCGACCGTGCCCGGCGTGAGCTGCGCGGCTGGTCCGACGCCTCGCTGGCCGGGGCCTTCGGCGCCATCGCCACCGCCGACGCCGAAACGAAGGGCGCGTCGCGTGACCCGCAGCGCGCCATCGAAAAAGCAATCATCACTATCTGCAGGCTGCACGGACGCTGAGAAAGCGCCACGGCCTCGTCACCGAGAAGAAGAACGACGGAACTGAGGAGATTCATGAAAACTATTCGAACGTTGATGGGGCGACTGCGGGAGTTTAAGGCTCCCGCGATCCTGACCCCGCTGTTCATCATCGGGGAGGTGATCCTCGAATGTCTGATCCCGCTGACCATGGTCTCGCTGGTGGATGCGCTCGACGGCGTGTCCCTGAGTCCCGTCATGCGCCTGGGACTGATCCTTACCGGACTGGCCTTCGCCTCGCTGGCCTGTGGCATTCTCTCCGCGCGCTTCGCGGCGACCGCCTCGGTGGGCCTGGCGAAGAACCTGCGTCAGGATCTGTTCTTTAAAGTGCAGGATTTCTCGTTTCGCGGACATCGACCGCTTTCTCCACCTCCTCGCTGGTCACCCGCATGACGACCGACGTCACGAACGTGCAAAATGCATTCGGAATGATGATCCGTATCGCTGTACGCGTGCCGCTCATGATCATCTTCTCCATCGTCATGGCGTGGCGTATCAACGTCCAGATGGCGCTCATCTTCCTGGGAATGGTGCCGGTGCTTGCCATCATCCTGGCGGCTATCGTGCTCATCGCCTTCCCGATTTTCCGCCGTATCTTCAAGAAGTACGACGCCTTGAACAACTCCGTGCAGGAAAACGTCGCCGCGATCCGCGTGGTCAAGTCCTTCGTCACCGAGGAACACGAGACCACGAAAGTTCCGCTCGGCGTCGGCCGACGTGCGCAAGGACTTCACCAACGCTGAGAAACTCATCGCGCTCAACAGCCCCGTCATGATGTTCTTCATCTTCGCCGCGATCGTGGCCGTCGACTACGTGGGTGCTTCGATCATTATCAATTCGGGGGCAACCGAGCTGACAAAGGGTGGCTTGACCGCCCTCATCACCTACGGCATCCAGATCCTGTCGCAGATGCTCATGCTCGCCTTCATCTTCGTCATGACGACCATGGCGGCTGAGTCCGCGCACCGTATCGCCGAGGTCCTTAACCACGAGCCGTCGTTGACCTCACCCGAGAACGGTGCGACCGACGTTGCGGATGGTTCCGTCATCTTCGAGAACGTGTCCTTCAAGTACTCCGCCACCGCCGAAGAAAACGCGCTGTCCGATATCAACCTGCGCATCGAATCCGGCTCGACACTCGGCATCGTGGGCGGCACCGGCTCAGCCAAGACCTCGCTCATCCAGCTGATCTGCCGCCTCTACGACGTCTCCGAAGGCTCCGTGACAGGTCGGCGGGCGCGACGTGCGCGATTATGACCTGACCTCGCTGCGCGACGCCGTCTCCGTCGTCCTGCAGAAGAACGTCCTCTTCTCCGGCACCATCAAGGACAACATGCGGTGGGGTAACCCCGAGGCCACCGACGAACAGATTGAGCACGCGTGCAAACTTGCCCAGGCAGACGAGTTCATCCAGCAGCTGCCCGGCGGCTACGACTACGTGATCTCCCGCGGCGGCACCAACGTGTCAGGCGGCCAGAAGCAGCGCCTGTGCATCGCCCGCGCGCTCCTGAAAGAACCCTAAAATTCTCATCCTGGACGACTCGACCTCCGCGGTGGACACCAGGACCGACACACTGATCCGAGGCGCTTTCGAGACCGAGATCCCGGGCACGACGACGATCATCATCGCTCAGCGCCTATCCTCCGTCGAGCACGCGGACCAGATCATCGTCCTGGACGACGGTCGCATCAAGGAGCGCGGCACCCACGAGGAACTGATGGCAGCGGGCGGAGAATACCGCGAAATCTACGACTCCCAGAACGCCGCGAGCGAAAGCGAGGTGGCCTGACATGGCACGTTCGGTTAACTCCCGCGTGGAGGACTCGGAGAAGCTCGAGGGCATCGAGCGTCCCTTCGGTCGCCTGATGCGCTACGTGTTCCACCACTACCCAGTGCGCATCACCCTGACGGTCGTGTGCATCATCCTGGCCGCCGTGGCCTCGGCCGTCGGCTCGATCTTCATGCAGCAGATCGTTGACAACGTCGTGACCCCGGGCCTCGCGAGCGGCTTCGACGCCGTGCGAGGAACACTGGTACGCCTCGTCGTCACGATGGCTATCATTTTCGGCGCAGGCGTCATCGGCAACTTTCATCTACACCCGCGCCATGGCGATCGTGACGCAGGGGACGCTCAAGCACATGCGAGACGACATGTTCGACTCGATGGAGCGCCTGCCCCTGCGTTTCTTCGATACGCACCCGCACGGCGCGATCATGTCGACCTACACGAACGACACGGATGCGATCCGTCAGCTGATCGGCCAGTCGATCCCGACTCTCATCCAGTCGGGCCTGACGATCATCGTGCTGATCGGCACGATGCTCTACTACTCCGTGTGGCTCTTCCTCGTCGTCCTCGTCGTGGGCGGCCTCATGGCGTTCCTGACTGGCAAGCTCGGCGGACTCTCGGGCCGCTTCATGAAGGCCCAGCAGGCTGCACTGGCGGACGAAGAAGGCTTCATTGAAGAGATGATGGACGGCCAGAAGGTCGTTCAGGTCTTCAACCACGAGCAGGACGCCAAGGACGAGTTCGTCGAGTACAACCAGAAACTCTTCGACTCCTCGCAGAAGGCGAACATCTACGGCAACGTCCTCATGCCTGCCCTGGGCAACATCGGCAACATCATGTACGTCGTGGTCGCTATCGTCGGCGGCGTCATGATCCTGGAACAGACCCCGAACGTGCACCTGTTCGGCATCAACGTCATTACGGTCGGCATCGTCGTGTCCTTCCTGGGTATGGTCCGCAACTTCTCTCAGACCATCGGCCAGATGTCGATGCAGGTTCCCCATGATCGCCCTCGGCATGGCGGGCGCAGGCCGCGTGTTCGCGCTCATCGACCAGGCACCTGAGGAGGATCACGGCTACGTGACCCTCGTGCGCGCCCGAGAACTGCCCGACGGCTCGGTCGAACCCACCGAGGAACGCACGGGCATCTGGGCGTGGCGTCACCCCCACAAGGCGGACGGCACGGTCACCTACACGCGCCTGCGCGGCGAACTCGTCATGGAGGGCGTGGACTTCTCCTACGACGGTAAGAAGGACGTCCTGCACGACATCTCCCTGTGGGCAAAATCTGGCCAGAAGATCGCCTTCGTGGGTGCCACGGGAGCGGGCAAGACGACGATCACGAACCTGATCAACCGCTTCTACGATATTGCCGACGGCAAGATCCGCTACGACGGCATCAACATCAACAAGATCCGCAAGTCGGACCTGCGTCGCTCTCTGGGCGTCGTCCTGCAAGACGTCAAGCTCTTCACGGGCACGGTCATGGAGAACATCCGCTACGGCCGCCTGGACGCCACGGACGAGGAATGCATCGAGGCCGCGAAGCTGGCCAACGCCGATTCATTCATTCGTCGCCTGCCCGACGGCTACGACACGATGCTGACAGGTAACGGATCGAACCTGTCTCAGGGGCAGGCGCAGCTCCTGTCGATTGCCCGTGCGGCAGTGGCCGACCCACCCGCGATGATCCTGGATGAGGCGACCTCCTCGATTGATACGCGCACCGAGGCCCACGTGCAGCAGGGCATGGACAACCTCATGGAGGGGCGTACGGTCTTCGTCATCGCCCACCGCCTCTCGACGGTGCGGAACTCCGACGCGATCATGGTCCTGGAGCAGGGACGCATCATCGAGCGCGGCAGCCACGATGACCTGATCGCTCAGAAGGGCATGTACTACCAGCTCTACACGGGAGCCTTCGAACTCGACTAGCGGTCGTCGCTTCGCGCGCCTGGCCCCGGCCTCGTTCGTCGTCGGACGAGGTTGGGGCCTCGTCATGTGTGCGCTGCGTGCGTATGGGACTGATTGGGGGCGTTCCTCGACCATGCGCGCAAGCGCGCGGGGGAGTGGGTATACGAAAGCGGGCCGCCCCGAAGGGCGACCCGCTTCACGTCAAACTATTGTTTGCGATCAGTCAGCGATCGAGGCGACGCGACGAGCAAGCTTGGACTTGCGGTTCGCGGCCTGGTTCTTGTGGATGACGCCCTTGGAGACGGCGACGTCCAGCTTGCGCGAAGCAACGCGCAGCGCGGCGAGAGCCTTCTCCTTGTCGCCGGCCTCAACGGCCTCGCGGGTGTGACGCACCAGGGTCTTCAGCTCGGACTTCACGGACTGGTTGCGAACGCGGCGCTTCTCGTTGGTCAGGATGCGCTTCTTCTGGGACTTAATGTTTGCCACAGTCGGATTTCTCCTTGATGTATGTCTTGCAGGGTCGGTGAGGGCTGTGTCAAGACCGGGACTTAGGCGTGGGGACACCCGCAAACGGTCCTAACCAGACCCCCTGCCCGACCAGGCCGGGAGTCCAACGACCAAGCATACCAGCAGTGTTGCTTGCCGTCGCGCCCCGAGACGGGCCGAGGCCTCGTAAGTTCGGTCACGTCAAGGTCGTGAGTGCTCCGGGCGAGTGGTCGCGCATTCTTCGGCGGGGCCGGCTTGCTGTCCGGGCGGTGTGTCACTCGCCGTGCGTGCGGTAATGCTCCTCGAGAGCGTCGACGATGCGACGCCACGTCACCTCGGGAAGAATCGAGCCTTCGCGACGTACGTCGGTGGCCTTGACCCACAGCGCGCGGTCGAGGCGAACCTCGGAGGGGCGTCCCTTCGAATCCCACGCACCCGTTCCGATGTCGAACCAGTAGCGCCCCGCGGCGGCCTCCTGCGCGGCTTCGTGCGTGTGGTCCTTGCTTGTCAGCTGGAGGAGGTAGACGCCCTCACCCTGTGCGCCGATGACGACAGCGGGGCGGTCTTTGCCCACGGAAGCGTCCTCCTGGTAGGGCACCCACGTCCACACGACCTCGCCCGGGTCGGCGTCGCCGTCCATGATCGGCTGGTACGAGGCGTGGGCCAGTGCGTCGGCGATGCTGGCCTCTCGGATTGAGGTGTGGGGGCGGTTCGAGGTAGCCGGGTCCTCATAGCGGTGGGCGTTCCCGCGTGGCTGGGGCTGCTGGGGTCTGGGGAGTGGGTGTGGGAGCGTGCGACGTTGAACGCTTCTCCTGGCGGTTGCCGTGGCGCGGCTCCGGATGAGCGGGCGCTGCGTTCTGGCTCGTGGACTCGGTGTTCGACGAACCCGTGTTGGTGAGGAAGCCGAGGAGTGCACGCACGATGCCGGTGAGGAATGAATTCATGGCACCAGCATACGGGAGCAGGGGTCGAACAGTGGTTATCCACAGAGCATCCGTGGGATGCGAGTTATGCACAGGGTTTATTGTCGGACGTGACAGTAAAGCGTAGGTGGGTGTCACTCTGGATGTGTTCGTGGAATAGCCCCCTCACTGAAAGACAGGTGACAACGATGTCGACCGCAAACGATTCACGGAATGTCTGTCCCCCATCGATTCCTTTGGATGCCCGAGCTCATCTTGTCGCTTCCACCCCCGACATGGAGGCCCGTGCATCCCTGAGCGCGGCTCTTCGTAGTGCCACGTCCGGCAGACTCGACCAGGCGCTCGAGTATGCACGTGACGCCTACGATAACGAAGAAGCGTCGATCGAACTGAGGCTTGAGGCTGCGAAGCTCTGCATTGACTGGCACGCGGCCCTCGGCGACTACGGGAAGTGCCGCGTGATCGCAGCAGGCGCGATCCCACCTGGGAACCAGCTACTTGGAGCGCGATCATCCCGCTCATCCTCATGCTGCGAAACTCAGAGGCCTACTGGCTCGCCATCCTCGGAGACGCGGACATGTCGGCCCGCAAGTTCTCCGCCCTGGTGGCCGATGTCAGAAACAACCCGTCCCTGGACCCCACAGCTCGCCTTCGCGATCCGTAATAACTCGGCCATGCCTTGGAAGAATACGGGTAAGTGGTCTCGTGCCGCGCGCGTCTACCGGGAGCTGCTGACAGACATGGAGCCCCTGTGCGACGAGGAGGACATGACGGTGCTGACGGTGCGCGACAACCTCGCCGAAGTGCTATCTGCTGACCGTCAGTACGAGGAGGCGATCCGTCTGTACGAGCGCAACCTTCAGGCCCTCCTGCGTGTCGCCGACCGAGGCGACTGGCGAGTCCTGCGTCTGCGCAACGAAATTGCGCGCAACACCTGGATGGGCGGGGACCGCGTCGCGGGAGAAGGCCTGTGGACTGTCCTGGCTGAGGACTGTCGACGCTACCTCGGGGACCGAGACGAGTTCACGGCGCGCATTCGCACGATCCTCCTGACCCTGGCGATCTTGCGCGGAGACGACGACACCGCGATGTCGATTGCCCGCAAGCTCAAGGCTGATCACCCCGACGACTGGGATGAGTGCGACATGACCGAGGCCGTGGAGCTGCTCGCCGAGGCCGGCATCAGCCCGCAGGACTTCCAGTAGCGCGCGGACGTGGCTGTGAGCCTGGGCGAGTGTGCGCGACTTCCCGCCCCTGAACTGGCACAAAGGCCTGCGACAATGGGACGATAAAGAGGTTAACGACTTCACGGAGGTACACGTGCCCATCCCCACGCCCGCGCAGCAGGCGCAGATCCGCCCGTCCCACACCCCGCAGGCGCAGATCCGTAACTTCTGCATCATCGCCCACATCGATCATGGGAAGTCGACGCTCGCGGACCGCATGCTCCAGCTGACCGGCGTCGTCGAGGCTCGCGAGATGCGCGACCAGTACCTGGATCGCATGGACATCGAGCGCGAGCGTGGCATCACGATCAAGAGTCAGGCCGTGCGCATGCCGTGGGCGTACAAGGACACCCCATACGCGCTCAACATGATTGACACGCCCGGGCACGTGGACTTCACCTACGAGGTGTCCCGCTCCCTGGCGGCATGCGAGGGCGCGGTCCTGCTCATCGACGCCGCGCAGGGCATCGAGGCTCAGACGCTCGCGAACCTGTACCTGGCTCTCGAGAATGACCTGGCGATTATCCCGGTCCTGAACAAGATCGACTTGCCGGGTGCCCAGCCCGAGAAGTATGCGCATGAGGTTGCTCAGCTCATCGGCTGCGATGAGGATGAGGTACTCAAGGTGTCCGGCAAGACCGGTGAGGGCGTCGAAGCTCTTCTCGACCGTATTGTCGAGGTAATCCCCGCTCCCGAGGGTGATCCCGATGCCCCGACGCGCGCGATGATCTTCGACTCCGTGTATGACACGTACCGTGGGGTCGTCACCTACGTGCGTGTCGTCGACGGTGTGCTTTCGACCCGTCAGCGCGTGCGCATGATGTCGACGGGTGCCACCCACGAGCTTCTTGAACTGGGCGTCATCTCACCCGAACCGAAAGCCTGAAGAGGCATTGGTGCCGGCGAGGTGGGCTATCTGATCACGGGCGTGAAGGATGTGCGTCAGTCCCGCGTTGGCGACACCGTTACCAGCCAGGTGCGTGGCGCGACCGAGGCCCTCGCCGGATACCGCGACCCGAACCCGATGGTCTTTTCCGGCATCTACCCGGTCGATGGCTCGGACTTCCCGGATCTGCGTGACGCGCTGGAACGCCTTCAGCTCAACGACGCGGCGCTTACTTTCGAGCCGGAGTCCTCGGCGGCTCTGGGCTTTGGATTCCGCTGCGGCTTCCTGGGGTTGCTGCACCTGGAGATCATCCGAGAGCGACTTGAGCGCGAGTTCAACCTGGACCTCATCGCGACCGCCCCGAACGTCGTCTACCGCGTCATCACCGAAGACGGCACCGAAGTGCGCGTCGACAACCCGAGCGAGTTCCCCGAGGGCAAGATCGCCGAGGTGCGCGAGCCTGTCGTCAACGCGACGATCCTGACTCCCACGGAGTTCACGGGCACGATCATGGAGCTGTGCCAGGATCGGCGTGGCTCGATGCGGGGATGGATTACCTGAGCGAGGATCGTGTCGAGCTGCACTACCAGCTGCCCCTGGCCGAGATCGTCTTTGACTTCTTCGACCAGCTCAAGTCTCGCACGCGCGGTTACGCCTCCTTGGATTATCAGGAGAGCGGCGAGCAGAGTGCTGACCTCGTCAAGGTCGACATCCTGCTGAACGGTGACCGCGTGGACGCGTTCAGCGCGATCGTGCACCGCGACGGCGCCTACAACTACGGCCAGCGTATGACGAAGCGCCTGAAGGAACTCATTCCCCGCCAGCAGTTTGAGATTCCCGGTCCAGGCCGCGGTCGGCGCGCGCGTCATCGCCCGCGAGACCATCAAGGCCCTGCGTAAGGACATGCTGGCCAAGTGCTACGGCGGCGACATTAGCCGTAAGCGCAAGCTGCTCGAGAAGCAGAAGGAAGGTAAGAAGCGCATGAAGTCCATCGGCCGCGTCGACGTGCCGCAGGAGGCCTTCATTGCTGCCCTGACCTCCGACGTTCCCGACGGGTAAGAAGTGAGCGCGAATCAGGTGAACGAGGCCGTGGAGGCCTGCGCTCGAGGTGAGCAGGCCGCGGGCCGACGTCCGGGCGAGGCTCCAGAGGGCACGGTGTTCTTGAGCCGCACGAAGTCTTTCACGCGGCGTACTCGCGAGCTGCCGTCGAACCTGGCGCGCACGTGGGAGGCGCATGCGCACCGCTACGTGGTCGAGCCGCGTCGCGGCGTCGGATACACGACGGTCGCGCAGGACTTTTACGCTCGATCTGGCCGAGCTGTTTGGACGCAGCGCTCCCGTGACGCTTGAGATTGGCTCAGGCACGGGCGAGCAGATCGTCGCGGCGGCCGCCGCCCACCCCTGAGCGCAACTTCCTGGCCCTCGAGGTGTGGGTTCCCGGCATCGCGAAACTGATCTCTAAGGCTGTCGAGGCCGACGTGGACAACATCCGCGTCATCGAGGCCGATGCCGCTCAGGCGCTCCCGATCATGCTTGGGGACGCGTCCCTCGACGAGGTCTGGACCTTCTTCCCGGACCCGTGGCGCAAGGCCCGGCACCGCAAGCGTCGCCTGGTCTCCGACAACTTCGCGCTCGAGATCGGACGTCTCCTGCGCGATGGCGGAGTGTGGCGTCTGGCCACCGACTGGGATGACTATGCCTGGCAGATGCGCGACGTCATTGAGGCCTGCGAACTATTTGAGAACCCGCATGCGGGCGAGCGTCCGGACCTGGAGGATCCGCAGCCGGAGCGTGGTGGATTTGCGCCGCGTTTTGAAGGCCGCGTCGTCACGCACTTTGAGACGCGAGGCATCGATGCGGGCCGCCACGCTCATGACATCGTCGGCGTTCGCCGCCCTCGTGGTTGACGGACATTCATGAGTCCCGCCCAGCCTGACGGAACGCGGTGGCCAGCTGACGGAACGCTTGACCCCGGCCTCGTCGAGGCTGATTGTGGTCGCCCGCTGTCCCTGTACGTGCACGTGCCTTTTTGTCGCGTGCGCTGCGGGTACTGTGATTTCAATACGTACACGGTGGGTTTCGGGCCGGGCGCGCAGATAGGCGACTATGCGCCGTCTGTCCTGGCTGAGGCGGATCTGGCGGTGCGTGTCATGGAGGAGGCTGGCCTGCCTGCGCGCCGCGCGCAGACGGTGTTTTTCGGCGGTGGTACACCGACGATGTTGGATGCGACCGAGCTGATCGACATTCTGGCGGGCCTGCGTGAGCGCATCGGGATTGCGCCCGGCGCTGAGGTGACGCTCGAAGCTAACCCAGACACCGTGACGCGTGAGGATCTGTACGCATTGGCTGACGCCGGTTTCACGCGAGTGTCCTTTGGCATGCAGTCCGCCGTGCCGGCGATCCTGGCGACCTTGGATCGTACTCACACGCCCGAGCGTGTGCCCCTCGTTGTTCAGTGGGCAAAGGAGGCGGGCCTGTCGACGTCTGTCGATCTCATCTATGGGACGCCCGGTGAGAGCCTTGCGGACTGGGAAACGTCCTTGCGTGCCGCCCTGTCCTACGAATCCGATCACATTAGCGCCTACGCCCTCGTCGTCGAGGAGGGGACGAAGATGGGTGCGCAGGTCGCGCGCGGCGAGCTGCCCACGCCAGACCCGGACGATGAGGCCGCCAAGTACGAGCTGGCGGACGCGCTTCTTTCCGAGGCCGGATACGCCTGGTACGAGATCTCTAACTTCGCGCGCGCGACCGAGGCTGACCGATTATCGGGATGCCCGTCGACCCACTTTGAACACGCCTCCGCGCACAACCTGGCGTACTGGCGTGACTGGGACTGGTGGGGTTTTGGGCCGGGTGCCCATTCTCACGTGGGGCGTGCGCGCTGGTGGAACGTCAAGAATCCGGGAGCGTATGCCGGACGCCTGCGCGCGGGTGGCTCGCCCGCGGCAGCGGGGGAGGTCCTGGGTGCGCAGGAGCGCGAACTCGAACGTGTCATGCTGGGGTTGCGTACGTCCGAAGGCGTGGCGCTTGAGGGACTTGCGGGGGTTGGTCGGGGTGACGAGGCCGTGTCTGGGAGCGTCGTCGACGAGTGTGCGAGTGGTCGCGTCGCCGCGCTCATCGCGGATGGGCTGATCGACGGTGTCGCGGCGCTGGGTGGGCGTGCGGTTTTGACGCTACGTGGACGGTTGTTGGCTGACTATGTGACGCGCGAATTGATGGGATATTGATCCTGATGAGCTGCAATGATGCGGATTTTAATGTTTATGGTAAACATTCAATATTGTTCAGACAAATAATTAACTGACTTGTACCTAGTGCAATACAAGATGAAATGTGTCAACCAATACCCACCATTTGTCAGTTTGTGCTTGTATAGGGTGTGACAAGCTCCGATTACGTCGCAATAATGTTGACATCGTGGTTGAAGTATGGTCCCCTAGAGTTGTCATGTGAAACCGAGCTGTCTACAAGACGTCTCCGTAATGAGACTTGTAGAGAGCAGTATACAAGGAAAAGTGTGGGACTGTGACTCTGCGATACGCTGTCATTGCTGACATCGTGGGCTCTCGTACGTTGACCAATCGTGCAGAGGCTCAGAGAATCTTTGAAGCTGCTCTTGAGAGGGCTGCTGAGGGGCTTGGTCTCCTGGAAGCCCCCTTACCCGACGGTGGGCGACGAATTTCAGGCTGTCGCCTACTCCCTTGAAGACGCCTTGCTCTTAACGTTGCGTGCTCAGCTTCTGCTGCCTCCTCAGCTTCAGCTACGTTTTGGCATTGGTGCGGGTCGTATCGAAGAGTTCTCTTCCGGAGTCCATCGTCAGGCACCGGCGCGTCCCTCGTGCGGGTGAAGGAACATCCCTCCAGGACGGGTCGGCGTGGTGGGCTGCGCGTGCGGCTATCAATCGCGCGCACGATGTCCAGGATTCCTCCAACCCCTTTATCCGCACGTGGTTTGTAGCTCATGCCTCCGTGGAAACCTACGTGTCGTCAAGCTGCCAGACCGTGGTCAATGCGCTGCTGAGCCTGCGTGACCATGCGATCCTCAAACTCTCTGCTCGCCACCGTCGTATCACCGCCTCGCTCCTGCTCGGTAAGACGCAGGTGGAGATTGCGCGCGTCGAAAAGCTCTCGCAACAGGCCATTTCAGACTTCGCGCGGGGCACGGGGGCGGGGCTCATCCAGTCCTCTCTCCTCATTGCGGAGGCCACTCGTGCATGAAACTCTTCTTCTTGGCATCGCTGCCTCGGAGCTGACAGTCCTACTGACGTCCGATCCGAGGCGGTGGTCGCGTCGCCTCGTGCTGTTTGTAACGCTCATCATCGGGGTCGTGCTCTATTCGTGGCTCGTTCTCGGGGTGAGTACGGTTGCGAACGTGACGGGTACCGTGCTCGCCTTCGTCTGGTTCGGATGGGACCTGGTGGACGGGTCCGCTCGCGGCGTGCTCACTAGGTGGGCACTGGCCACCATCGGCTTTGTGGCTCTCCTAACCGTAGAACCTGGGGAATACCCTGCGTTGTCCTTGCTCGATGTGCGGCCACTTGACCTCATCATTGCCATTACTTTTATGGCGATGGGGCCTGCTAACCATCTCATCACCGCGATCCTCATGTGCGCCCGAGGGCGATCGACGGACCCTGTCCCAGGGTGGATTAACGCTCCCGTCCTTCCTCCCTTGCCCGCCGACGCAGAGCAATCTGACGGGGAAAGCAAGGCGGCAGATCCGCAGGGTGACGATCCTCAAGCTGGGGATGAGGAAGCCTCGTCGACCTCCAGTTCCCCGTCGGATGGTGATGCTGACGTGGCAATAGCTGAAGAAGAGGGGCCTGCCTTGCGCGGAGGACGCTGGATTGGTCCCCTTGAACGCCTGCTCGTCATCGTCCTGGTGGGTGCCGGTGCGGACGTCGCTATCGGCGCGGTCGTCGCGGCTAAGGGCGTCATTCGATTCCCTGAGATCTCGCAGGATTCCACGGGTGAAAAGGCTGAGGAGTTCCTGATTGGCTCGATCTCCTCCTGGATTCTGGCTGCGCTGGTGGCACTGTTCGTCCGCGTGGCGCTCCAGGCGTTCGGCTGAGGCCGCTTAGAGTATCCCGGGTGAGCACAGCAGATCCCTACGGGCGTGATATCTTCGCCCACGACCCGCATCGAGACGGTCCCGGTGCCCGTCGCCCGCGTTCGGTGGCCGTACACGTCGAGATCGGCATGGTCCTTGAGGACGTGTCCTCCGGCTGGGTCGGGAGCTGTCACGCGCGTTGAAAAGTCCGGTGGTGTTCACCTCGTCGAACTCGAGGATCGGCGCGGAGTGCGTCGGTCCTTCCCCCTGGGTCCCGGCTTTTGGCTGGAGGGGCGTCCCATCGAGGCGCTGCCTCCACGACCCAAGGCCGCCAAAGGCCTCGTCGACTGTGCAGGTCAGTGCGACGGGGCGGCGTATCACGAACTCCGGTTCGTTTCGCCCCACATCGAGCGGCCCCGAAGGTTGCCAAGCGTTCGCGTATCTGGGTGGAGGGACGCCATGATGCCGAACTCGTGCAGCATGTGTGGGGAGAGGACCTGGCAGAGGCAGGCATCGCGGTCCAGCTCCTCGAGGGCGTCGACAACCTCGAGGCGGTCCTGGAGGTCTTCGGTCCCCACGGACACAGCGCGCGCGGGCATCCTCGTTGACCACATGGTTCCAGGCTCGAAGGAATCGCGTATCGCCGAGGCTGTCTCGCGCAGGTGGCTGGGCGCGGTTCTCGTCCTCGGACACCCCTTCGTCGACATCTGGCAGGCCGTGAAACCCGCTCGCGTCGGCCTTGAGCGCTGGCCTGACGTTCCACGTGGTATCGATATCAAGCACGGGACCCTTGACGCCCTCGGTTGGCCGCACGCCGACCAGCGTGACATCGCCATGGGCTGGAAGAGAATCCTCTCCACCGTGCGCACGTATCGCGACCTAGAACCCGCGCTGCTGGGGCGCGTCGAAGAACTCATCGACTTCGTGACGGTGCCCTGGGCGCAGTGAGGCGGGCCGTGGCCGTGAGGTTCGCAATGAGCGCACATATCCGGCAGCGCACGGGTCGCCTCGGCTTGGGCGCGGGGAGTAGCATTGGCACTCAGAAAAAGAGAGTGCCAGGGCGAAGGGAGTGAGATGGCACGCAATAGCGCGCAAAATCGCAGGCTTGACGTCCTGCGAGCCATCGTCACCCAGTACGTGGCCACTCGCGAACCTGTCGGCTCAAAGGCCATCGCTGCGGGAGGCCTGGGTGTCTCATCCGCGACGATCCGCAACGACATGGCGGTCCTGGAGGAAGCCGGGCTCATCTATCAGCCGCACACGTCCGCGGGCCGAGTCCCGACCGACCGCGGCTACCGCGTTTTCGTTGACCGCCTCGCCCAGCTCAAGCCCATGAGTGCCCCGGAACGCCAGGCCCTGGAAACGTTTCTCTCCGAGTCCGTCGACATCGACGACGTCGTGGAACGCTCCGTTCGACTGCTCGCGCAGGTCACTCATCAGGTGGCCCTCGTGCAATACCCGGGTTCGCGCGTGCGCATCCCTCAAGCACCTCGAGGTTCTCGGCATCGCGCCGGGCCGCGTCCTCATTGTCGCGATCACGACCGATGGAGAGGTGGGGGAGCGGACCCTCACTCTCGATACCCCCCTTGACGATGCCCAAGTCGTCCAGGTGCGTGACCACCTGCGGGTTCACTGTGAAGCCGCCACCTCACAAACTGTGCGCTCGTGCGCGGAGGCGGCCACGGCCTCGTGTCGGCCTGAGCTGCGCGGCGCGGTTGACTCGGTTGGCGCGGCACTCACCGACGTCCTCTCCGGAGCCAGTGAGGCGAAGATCGTCGTTGCTGGTGCCGCCAACCTGGCGCGCGGAGCACTGGACTTCCGCGATATTGCCCCCGTCCTGGACGCCCTCGAAGAGCAGGTTGTCCTCATGCGTCTCTTTTCCGAGGCCGACCCCGGCGAAGACCTGCACGTGAGCATCGGCGCTGAAAATCCTCACGACGCCCTGGCTGAGGCCGCCGTGGTCACGGGAACCTACCGTGCCGGGGCGGACGAGAACGGAGGAAGCGCGCACCTGGGAATCGTCGGTCCATGCGGATGGACTACGCGCGCACCATGAGTTCCGTGCGAGCCGTCGCCGCCTACTTGTCCAGGTACCTGGCCCAGGAGAATACCAACTGACCATGCAGTCCATGACCGATCAGACGACGAATAAGCGCCCCCGCGGGAAGGAACAGGAAGCGTGAGAGACTATTACGAGGTCCTCGGCGTCTCCCGAGACGCCAGCCAGGACGAGATCAAGAAGGCGTACCGCAAGCTCGCGCGTAAGCTCCACCCGGACTACGCGGGTGCGGACTCGGAGGAAGCCTTCAAGGAGCTGTCGGTCGCCTACGAAACGCTCTCGGACCCTGAGAAGCGCCAGATGTACGACATCGGCGGCCCCGACGCCCTGCGCGGTGGTGGAGCTGGCGCGGGCGCGCCCTTCACCGGTTTCTCCGACATCTTCGAGGCCGTGTTCGCCAGCGGATTCGGTGCCTCCTCACGCGGCCCGGCCTCGCGTGTGCGCCGAGGCAAGGACCAGCAGGTGAGTGTGGACATCACCCTCGAGGACGCAGCGTTCGGTGCAGCAAAGGAAGTGTCCTTCAAGACGCACGTTCTGTGCGACACCTGCCACGGCTCGATGTGCCAGCCGGGTACTTCTCCCGAGACCTGCACGATGTGCCAGGGATCCGGCTTCGTCACGCAGATCCAGAACTCCCTGTTTGGCCGCATGCAGACGCAGGCACCCTGTCCCACGTGTCAGGGTTTCGGCACGACGATCCCCAGTCCCTGCACCGAGTGCAACGGCGCGGGTCGTGTTCCGACGCGCCGCACTCTGAGCATCAACATTCCGGCCGGTGCCAGCGAAGGGCACCCAGATCCGCGTGAGCGGCGAGGCCGAGGTCGGTACGGGCGGCGGCCCCAACGGAGACCTGTACCTGTCCATCCGCGAAAAGAAGCACCCCGTGTTTGATCGCCGCGGAGACGACCTGCACACGTGGATCACGATCCCGATGACGACTGCCGCCCTGGGTACCGAGTTCGAGCTCGACACCCTGGATGGGAAGAAGAACGTTACGATCGACCCGGGGACGCAGCCCAACGACGATATCGTCTTGGAGGGTCTGGGGGTCGGCCACCTGCAGCGCTCGGGCCGTGGTGCCATGCACGTGCATGTGGACATCGAAATCCCCAAGAAGCTTGACGATCAGTCGCGCGAACTGCTGGAAAAACTTGCGAAGGTGCGTGGTGAGGTCCGCGTGGAGCCCTACCGCCAGCAGCCGACGTTCTTCGACAAGCTGCGCGACACTTTTATGGGCTGATGCGCGATGACACGGCCCGTTTTTCTCGCTGAGGACCTCTCCTGCGTTCCCTCGTCGCTGGCGGTGGGGGAGCGCGCGACGCTCGGAGGTAGCGAGGGCCGTCACGCCGCTTCCGTGCGCCGCATCGGTGCAGGGGAGTGGGTGGACGTCGTCGACGGGCGCGGGCTGCGACTGATCTGCGAGGTCGCGGGTGCCGACAAGTCTTCGTTGTCCCTCGTGGTGCGTGAGATTGTTCAGGAAGATGCCCCGCTCCCAGAGATCATCCTCGTCCAAGCCCCTGGCCAGGGCGGGCGCGACGAGGCCGCCGTGGAAATCTGCACCGAGATCGGTATTGATCGGGTCATCCCGTGGGCCTCGCAGCGCGCGATAGTCCAGTGGAAGGGACCGAAAGCCGAGAAGGGCCGCGCCAAATGGGAGGGCGTCGCGCGGGCGGCCGCTAAGCAGTCTCGCCGCGCGTACGTGCCCGTCGTTGACGCGGTGGCAGACAGCCGGGAGCTGGCCTCCTGGGTGCGCGCCCTCACGGACGAGGCCGGGGTGGCCTTCGTCTGTCACGAGGAGGCCACGCAGTCCCTGGGAGCTGCCCTTGCACGGGTGCAGGGAGATGCTGCGGATGGGTCCCTGCCCGCGCGCGTTGCCCTGATTGTCGGCCCCGAGGGAGGAATCGGTCCGGAGGAGACCGCTCAGCTGGTGGACGCCGGAGCTCGAACAGTCGGCCTGGGGGCCAATGTCCTGCGTTCCTCCACGGCCGGCGCGGTCGCCCTGACGCTGATTCGCGCTGCCGCCGGAGCCTACTAGGCGGTGACGGTGCCCGCGATGCGTGCGCGCAGCGTGTAGCTGTCGCCACGCGCCAGGGCAACCACGTCCGTGCCCGAGTTGAAGGCGTTGGGCGGGCAGCTCATCGGCTCGACGGCAACGCCCACGCGGTCGATGTTGTCCGCCGAGTAGACCTGCAGCCAGGGAGCATCCGAGGACAGCGATACGCCCACGCCGGAGGCGGGGTCGCGCAGCGTGACGGTCCAGGTGTCCCTCCGGCAGACCCCCGAACGCGTGGTCCAGTAGGGAAGCGCCGATGAGGGTGGGGAACGGAAGTCAGGCCGAAGGAAGCGACGTCGTGGGGGGCGACCGGGATCATGGAGGCGTCGGCCTCGTAGATAATCGACGCGGGATTCTCAAGCTCCAGATCGTCCACCCGCACACCGTCGACAGCCAGGTAGGGATGGAATCCGACGCCGTAAGGGGCGATGCCCTCGCCGATGTTTGTCGCCGACAGTTCGACGGCGAGGCCGAGCTCCGGATCCAGGCTGTAGCGCGCGGACGCAACGAGCGTCCACGGGTAGGAGTAGCGCGCTGGGATGAGAGTGCGTAGGAGCACCGAGGAGGCGTCGGCCTCGGCGATTTCCCACTCCTGGAAGGCCACAAAGCCGTGCAGAGACGTGCCGAAAGCGTGCTCGTCGACGGGCAGGTCGTAGGAGACTCCCTTCCCACGAATAGGTGCCTCCGGCGATGCGATTCGGCCAGGGCATGAGCACCTTGCCCAGGTAGGCGGGGGGACACTCGTCCACGCTGTGGGGAATGATCAGCTCGTGGCCCCTGATACGTCAAGCCAGCCAGGCCCGCGCCGACCGTGACGATCCGCGCCCGATAGTCTCCCGGCCCTCAGAACCACTTCGCGCCCCGATGCGCCTACCGTAACCATGAATGCTCCTGTGCGTTCACTGAACATGAAACACACTCATTCTAAACGGAGTCGAGTCGTTCGCATCACGTGCCAGGCGTATCCTTATAGAGAATGACTCTCGATAGAAAGGATGCCCAGACTTATGGCTCACGAGATCACCGACGAGCTGATTGACCGCCTTCAGGCATACTCGGACAGCGCCCGCACGGTGGCGCGCAACGCCGTTTCCCACGCCGGCGTCGAATCCGTCGCCTTCGACCGCGCGAAGGTCGTCGCCACCCCCACGGTCGTCTCCCACAAGGTGGACGACTGGAAGGTCACCTCCCAAAAGAAGTCCGGTCGCTGCTGGCTCTTCTCCTCCCTGAACCTCCTGCGCTCGACAACCCGCACGCATCTGGGCCTCAAGGACTTCGAGTTCTCGCAGAACTACGTCCTCTTCTGGGACAAGTTCGAGCGCGCCAACTTCTTCCTGACCGACATCATCGCCACGGCCTCGACCGAGGATCTGGACGGTCGACTCCTGCAGTTCCTCCTCGGCGACGTTCTCTCCGACGGCGGCCAGTGGGACATGGCTGTGTCCCTGTACCTCAAGCACGGCCTCGTCCCCAAGACCGCGATGCCCGAGACCGAATCCTCCGGGCCACACCGCCCCGATGAACAACCGCCTGAAGGTCGTCCTGCGCCGCACCGCCCTGGAGCTTCGTGCCCTCGTCGCAGACGGAGCCTCCGAGGAAGAGATCAACGAGGTCAAGGAAGCCGCGCTGGCCGACGTGTGGCGCATCCTCGTCATCTGCCTGGGCGAGCCCCCGGCCTCCTTCGAGTGGGAGTGGCGCGACGATTCGGGCGAGTTCCATCGCGATGGCGTCCTTACCCCGCGCGAGTTCTACTCCCGCTACGTGGACGTGGACCTCACGCAGTACGTGTGCCTCGTCGACGACCCGCGCGCCGAGCACCCCAAGGGCCACACCCTGACCGTCGACCACATGGGCAATGTCGTCGGCGGTCGCCCGATCCTGTACGTGAACACCCCCGTCGAGCAGATCCGTCAGATCACGGCTTCCATCCTCGCCTCGGGTCGCGCCGTCTGGTTCGGCGCCGACTGCAGCCAGCAGTCTGATCGCGCCTCCGGCCTGTTCGTTGAAGGACTCTACGACTTCGACAACCTGTTCGGCGTGGACTTCTCCACCTCCAAGGAACAGCGTGTCAACACCGGCGAGTCCGCGATGAACCACGCGATGCTCTTCACCGGCGTCGACATTGACGAGGCCGGGGAGGGCCGCCGCTTCCGCGTGGAGAACTCCTGGGGAGAGGACCACGGCGACAAGGGCTTCTTCACGATGGACGCCGCCTGGTTCGACGCCAACGTCTTCGAGGTGGCCGTGCACGTGGACGACCTGCCCGCCGATCTGCGCGCCGTCATCACGGAGGAACCCCTGCACCTGCCCGCGTGGGATCCGATGGGCGCGCTCGCCTGAGCGTTCGTTTCGTGGAACGAGGCCGGGGCATGGACACGTGATCGCGTGTCCTGCCCCGGCCTCGTCCGTTGATTTCACGCGAGAAACGCGCACTTTTCGCAGTGCCTACGACGTGAACGCGCGCTGTCACAAAACGCCATTTTGTGAACGCACCGCGCGCGCGGACCCGTCTCCTGCCATGATAGAGACCATGACGAACCACACGAAGCCGACGTTGTTGATTTCCAACGTCCTGCCGGCACGACCGGGGGACGAGGCATACAACAACATCTGCATGCGCCTGTGGGATCGTCTTCTCCAGGCAGCTCTGCCGACCTGGAACGTCATTCGCGAGTACGCGCAGGAGGACGGAGCCGAGGGGGCAGCGCTGCGTGCACAGGCCGCCGACGCGATCATCATCATGGGCGGCGAGGACGTCCATCCGCTCAACTACGGCGGCTCGCAGGGCTACAAGCGTGAGGGTCGCCACTGGTACCGCGCCGACCAGGGACAGCTCGCTCTCGTCGACTACGCCGCCCGTACCGGCACGCCGCTGCTGGGCATCTGCCGCGGTATGCAGATCATCAACACCGCGTTCGGCGGCACCCTCGAACAGCATATCGACGGTGCGGACGGCACCCACACGAACCCCACGATCCTCTCCGACCACCGCTTCATTCGCCACAGCGTGCGCGTCGAGACCGACAGCCACCTTGAGCGTGCCCTGACTCCCGTCCTGACCGACTCGGAGCTGATCATTTCCTCGGCGCACCACCAGCGCGTCGCACGCCTCGCCGAAGGCCTTCAAGTCAGCGCTTACGCTCCCGACGGAACGATCGAGGCCATTGAGTCGATCGATGCCCCCATTATCGGCGTGCAGTGGCACCCCGAAGACCCAGCAGCCGACATTTCCCAGCTGCACGCACTTCTGGGCCACTTGGACGCGCGCCGCGCGCCGCGACTGGAGAGGGCCTCGACTACCCTGGTCGCATGACCATCTCCCCGGGAACCAATTTCGACGACCCCCGATTCCACGACGATGGGCGCACACCCGCCCGACGCATGCGCGACGGCGACTACTACGTTGCGGACGATGAACTCTCGGCGCTCACGAGGCGGGCCGTTCGTCTTCTTGGCCTCTACGAGCAGGCTCACCCGAGCGACCCAGACATCGCTCGCTACCTGCTCTCCCAGGTCCTCGGACAGGTGGGGGAGAATGTTGATATTCGCCCGCCCCTGCGCGTCGATTACGGCTACAACATCACCATCGGGGACGGCTCCTGGGTCAACTTTGGGCCTCACCGCCCTCGATGTTGCTCCTATCGTGATCGGTGCTGACGTTCTCATCGGACCGAACTGCTCCCTCTACACGGCGATCCACCCGACCGAGCCCGGGCCTCGTCGCGCCAAGTGGGAATCCTCCGCGCCCATCACCCTCGAGGACAACGTGTGGCTGGGCGGTTCCGTCGTCGTCTGCCCCGGCGTGACCATCGGCGAAAACTCGATTATCGGCGCGGGCGCGGTCGTCACGCGCTCGATTCCCCCGAACTCCGTCGCCGTCGGAAACCCCGCCCGCGTCATCAAGGCACTCGACCCGAGCGTGCCGCGCGCCATCGAAGCCGCCAGCGTTGGCGTCATAAGCCGCGGGGAAACGGGGGAGCGGGCATGAGCGTGCTGCCGATCTGCATCACGGGCGAGCCGGTTCTCCACCGGGTCGCGGATCCCGTCGAATCCTTCGACTCAACCCTGCGCGACCTGGTGGCCGACATGATCGAGACGATGCACGCAGCCCCCGGCGTCGGCTAGCCGCCCCGCAGGTGGGCGTCGGCCTCCAGCTTTTCGTCTGGTCTTATTGCGGCGGTGGTGCCTTTGATCGGCGCTACAAGGACATCCTGGGACTCGACGACGGAGCAGCCCGCGGCTACAACTCCGCAATGAGCGGCGTCGTCGTCAACCCGACGCTCGAACTCGTCTGGGATAACGATGGCGTCGGCGCGATTCTACCCACGCAGCCCGACATGACGAATGAGTCCGAAGGGTGCCTCTCCATCCCCGGTGTCCAGTACCCGCTACGCCGCGCGCTCGGAGCGATCCTACGCGGCTACGACGCCGACGGGAACGTTGTCCGGGTCGCCGCCCGCGGATGGCTCGCTCGCATCTTCCAACACGAGTACGACCACCTGCGCGGAACCCTCTACGTTGATCGCCTCGATACGCCCTACCGTGAGTCCTCGCGCGCACACGTGGCCGAACGAGGCTGGGGCATCCCCGGATACACGTGGACCCCGGGGGAGCGAGCCTAGCCCACCCCTCCCAGGGTCCTTGTATGTACGCGGAGGTCAGTGGACCTCGAAGCCCAGCGAACGGAAGTAGTTGCGCACGTCCTCCGTCGCTGCGGGTGTCGGGGCCTTCGCGTCCTCGAGCTGGTACTCCAGGCCGAGCGAATGCCATTTGTCTTTGCCGAGCTGATGGAAAGGCAGAACCTCAATACGGTCGATGACGTTCTTCCAGCGGCTGACGATTTCGCCAACCTTGCGGATGTTGTCAGGGTCGTCCGTCAGACCCGGAACCAAGACAAAACGGATCCAGATACGGGTGTCACCGCCGCGTGCCGCGATGCGGTCGCCGAAGGTGATCGTGGGAGCCAGATCGCGGCCCGTCGCCTTCTTGTACGTCTCTGGGTCGCCGCTCTTCACATCCAACAGCACGAGGTCGATGGCATCAAGCATCTCGTCATCGCAGTTCGCGCCCAGGTAACCGGAGGTGTCAATGCATGTGTGCACACCCATCTCCTTAGCACCCAGGAGGATGCGTTTGGCGAAATGGGGCTGCATGAGAACTTCACCGCCGGATAGCGTGATTCCGCCCTTCGTTGTGCGGAAAATGCGGCGATAGCGCGCAATACGAGACAGCAGTTCCGTATCGGACACGGGTGCGCCGTCCTTCATGAGGAACGTATCGGGGTTGTGACAGTACAGACAGCGCAGCGGGCAGCCGTTCAGGAACACGGTCATGCGCGTTCCGGGACCGTCAACAGCTGTCACGAGTTCCCATGAATGGATCGAACCGAGCGTGCCCTCGCGCATGCGTCGCAGGCGTTCGGAACGCTCCAGGTCCGTGATCTCCTCAAGGCCCTCAACACCCGCACCGACGGTGCGGGACTGGGGGGCTTGGAAGTCCTGCTCGCGAAAAGTCGGAATAGCGAGGGGCTGCGTCATGTTTCCTTCTTCGAGGGGATGGGGCGCGGTGTTCACGCAGGAACGAGGCCGGGGTAGGTCGGTGGGATTGGCCGACAGCGGCATACAGAGTAGTGGGGCGTCGCGTACGCCCGACGCCCCACTACATTCGACCGATCAGGCCGAGTGGTGGAAGGTGCGGGACAGAACGTCCAGCTGCTGCTCACGGGTGAGCTTGACGAAGTTCACGGCGTAGCCGGAGACGCGAACGGTCAGGTTCGGGTACTTCTCGGGGTGCTCCATGGCGTCCTTCAGGGTGGACTCCTCGAGCACGTTGATGTTCGCGTGGTACAGGCCGTCCTTGTCGCCGCGCTCCTCGCGAGCGGCCTTCATGTCAGCGAGACGCTCTTCGTAGGTCTTGGTTGCCATAACATTTCTCCTTACTTGTGAGACGCCGGCGGTGCCGGCTGGGCGGACCGGGTTGCGGTGCGCCCACGATGGTGGGTGGCGGGGATCAACGCAGGTTGCACATCGACCCCCGCCAATGGTGGATCAGTAGCCCTTGGTGCCGTCGTAGGCGCAGGAATCGTCCGGAACGAAGCCCGCGTCGAGGATGCCGACCAGGTTCTGGATCTGCTCTTCCTTGGAACGGCCCAGGCCCTGCGGGGTGATCGTGTTCGTCAGCGAGATGCCGTCGAGCGCGTCGTTGTAGTCCAGCTTGCCGACCGACAGCATGGAGGCGACCATGCCGTGCGTGTCGATGCCGTTCTCCGGGTTCGCGCCGGGGGCGAAGGGGGTGCCCTTCTCGTGGCCCGACGGGAAGGAACCGGTGGCCTTGCCGTAGACGACGTTCGAGGTGATCGTCAGGACCGACTGGGTCGGGATCGCGTCGCGGTACATGGGGATCGCGCGAATCTTGTCCATGACGGTGTGGACGACGGTCGCGGCGATGTCGTCGGCGCGGTCATCGTCGTTGCCGTAGGTCGGGAAGTCGCCCTCGGTGCGGTAGTCGACGACCAGGCCGGTCTCGTCGCGGATCGGGTAGACCTTCGCGTACTTGATTGCGGCCAGGGAGTCGGCGACGATGGACAGACCGGCGATACCGCAGCCCATGGTGCGCACGATCTCGGCGTCGTGCAGTGCCATCTCGATGGCCTCGTAGGCGTAGCGGTCGTGGCAGTAGTGGATGATGTTGAGGGCCTCGACGTAGGTGCCGACGACCCAGTCCAGCATTTCCTCGTAGCGCTTCCACACGTCGTTGAAGTCGAGCGGGCCGTCACCCTGGACGGGCTCGTAGCCTTCCATGACCTGCTTGCCGGTCATCTCGTCGCGGCCACCGTTGATGGCGTAGAGGAGAGCCTTGGCGGCGTTGACGCGAGCGCCGAAGAACTGCATCTGCTTGCCGACGCGCATGGGGGAGACGCAGCATGCGATGGCGGCGTCGTCGCCCCAGTGGGCGCGGATCTGCGGATCGGACTCGTACTGGATCGACGAGGTCTCGATCGAAATGCGAGCGCAGAACTCCTTGTAACCGCGGGGCAGGTTCTCGTCCCAGAAGATGGTGATGTTCGGCTCGGGCGCGGGACCCAGGTTCACCAGGGTCTGGAGCAGACGGAAGGAGGTCTTGGTGACCAGCGTACGACCGTCGTCGCCGAAGCCAGCGTCCGACCAGGTGGCCCAGTAGGGGTCACCGGAGAAGATCTGGTCGTAGGCGATGGTGCGCAGGAAGCGGGTGATACGCAGCTTGATGACGAGGGCGTCGATGATCTCCTGCGCGCCGGACTCATCCAGCGTACCGTTCTTCAGATCACGCTCGAAGTAGCAGTCGAAGAAGCCGGAGAGACGACCGATCGACATAGCGGCACCGTCCTGGGACTTCACGGAAGCCAGGTAGCCGAAGTAGGTCCACTGCACGGCCTCGTGCGCGTTGGTGGCGGGGCCGGAGATGTCGTAGCCGTAGGAGGCGGCCAGGTTCTTCAGCTTCTTGAGGGCCTTGATCTGCTCGGAGTGCTCCTCGCGGTAGCGTGCCCAGTGCTCGGAGAAGGGCTGGTCGGCGTAGCGATCCTTATCCTTCTGCTTCTCGGCGATCAGGTGGTCCACGCCGTACAGGGCCACGCGGCGGTAGTCGCCGATGATGCGACCGCGGCCGTAGGCATCCGGCAGGCCGGTGATGATGTGGGAGGAGCGAGCGGCGCGAATACGCGGGGTGTAGATATCGAAGACTGCGTCGTTGTGGGTCTTGCGGTACTGGGTGAAGATCTTCTTCACCTCGGGGTTGTATTCCTTGCCGGCCTCGTGGATGGCGGTCTCGACCATGCGCCAGCCGCCGTTCGGCATCATTGCGCGCTTGAGCGGGGCGTCGGTCTGCAGGCCGACGATCACGTTGTCGTCCTCGCAAATGTAACCGGGCTTGAAGGCGTCGATGTCAGCCGGGGTATCGGTGTCAACGTCGAGGATGCGCACCTTGCGCTCTTCGGAAAGGTACTTTTCCTCAAGGGTGTTCCAGACCCGCATGGTCTTTTCGGTGGGACCCGCCAGGAACGAGGCATCGCCCTCGTACGGCGTGTAGTTCAGCTGGATGAAGTCGCGCACGTCGATTTCATCGCACCAGTTACCCTTGACAAAACCTTCCCAGGCTTTCTGGTCTGCTGTCGTCATTCTTCCTCTTCTCGGATCTTTCCGTATCCCTGTGGGGACGGTTGTAGGGAGCAAAGCTCCGTCAGTGCGCCGGATTCCGGCGCTTGGGTCTATTGTCCTACGACCGATGGGGTGGGACAACCGCTTTCGTCTATCGACCTATGTTCTGTGTCTCAGGGGTGTGGGTCTTAAGTCTCCCACGCTTCAATTGTAGGACGAAGGTCCCCGTAAAGAAAGTGGGGGCTTTGACCACATACACTGGTGTCAGTGCCCGTTTCACGAAGGAGAAAATTCCTATGTCTGCACCCCGTCCGGTCCTCGGAGTTGGCGTTCTTGGAGCTGGAACCGTTGGTAGCCAGGTCATTCGCATCCTGCAGTCGAGCCGTGAGGATTTCGCGGCACGTTCCGGTGCTGAGATGGAGGTCCGCCGCGTTCTCGTCCGCAATGTGGATGCTCCGCGTGACTCGCCGATTGATCGCGAGCTGCTGACGACGGACCCTGCTGAGGCGATTGACGGGATGGACCTCGTGGTCGAGTTGATCGGCGGCATCGAGCCTGCGCGCACGTTCGTGCTGCGCGCCCTCACGCAGGGTATTTCGGTCGTGACGGGTAACAAGGCGCTGCTGGCCGCCCACGGCCCCGAACTGTACGAGGCTGCCGCCTCCAACGACGCAGACCTTTATTACGAGGCCGCCGTGGCCGGCGCGGTCCCCGTCGTGTACGGCCTGCGCGAGTCGCTGGCCGGCGACCGCGTCACCACCGTGATGGGCATTGTCAACGGCACGACGAACTTCATCCTGGACGCGATGAGTTCCAAGGGCCTGAGCTACGAGGACGCCCTCAAGCAGGCGCAGGACCTGGGCTTCGCCGAGGCCGACCCGACCGCAGACGTCGAGGGCCTGGATGCCGCAGCGAAGTGCTCCATCCTGGCCTCGCTGGCCTTCCACACGCGCGTCGGCATCGACGACGTCGCGGTCGAAGGTATCTCCAATATCACCAAGGAGGACATGGAAGAGGCCGCTCGTGTCGGCCACACCATCAAGCTCCTGGCCATTGCCGAGCGCCGCATCGGTGAGGATGGCCGCGAGGGCGTCGCCATGCGCGTCCACCCGCCCAGGTGCCATCCGACCATCCGCTGGCTTCCGTCGACGGTGCCTTCAACGCGATTCTGGTCGAGGGCGAGAACGCCGGACGCCTCATGTTCTACGGCCAGGGTGCCGGCGGGGCTCCCACGGCCTCGGCCGTCCTGTCCGACCTCGTGGCTGCTGCGCATCACCGCGCCTTCGGAGGCCACGCCCCTCGCGAATCCGTCTACGCCCACCTGCCGATCCTCGATCCCGGATCGACCCACACGCGCTACCAGATCCGCCTGCAGGTCGAGGACCGTCTCGGCGTGCTCTCCGACGTCGCCGGTATTTTCGCCCGCCACGGCGTCTCGATCCAGTCGGTGCACCAGCGCAACGACGAGGTTCCCGGTGCGTGCGTCATCGTCGTGACCAGCCATCAGGCCCGCGAGGCAGACCTGCGCGCCGTCGCTCGTGCGCTCGTCGTGTCCGACGCGGTGCGCGAGGTGACCTCCACGATCCGCGTTGAGGGGTGAGTGAGGTGCGCGTGCATGATGACTTTGTCGCGGTGAAGGTTCCCGCGACGAGCGCCAACCTGGGTCCCGGCTTCGACTGCATGGGCCTCGCGCTCGACCTGTGGGACGAAGTGTCAATCCACGCGACGACGGGGTCGACCTCGGTCGTCGTCGAAGGCGAGGGGGCTGGCAACGTCGACCTCGGCGAGGATAACTTGGTCGTTCGCGCTCTGCGTCTGGCCCTGGACCATGCGGGCGCTCCCCAGGTGGGGGTGCGCATGCGCTGCATGAACCGCATTCCTCATTCGCGAGGCCTGGGTTCCTCCGCGAGCGCAATCGTCGCCGGCCTGACGCTGGCCCGTGCGCTCATCGGCGATCCGGACGTGCTGGGGCGCCAGGAGATCCTCGAGATCGGCTCGGAGCTGGAGGGACACCCCGACAACGTTGCACCCGCCGTCTATGGAGGGGCCACCGTTGCCTGGATGAACGAGGACACGAAGGAGGTGGGTGCGCTTCGGCTGAACCCGCCGGCGTGCGTGTCTCCCGTCGTTTTCATTCCCGACTTCGAGCTGCGTACTGCTACCGCCCGCGCTGCGCTGCCCGAGAACGTGTCTCACGTGGATGCGCGCTTCAACGTCGCCCGCGCGAGTGCGCTCGCTGCGATCCTGTCCGGTCATGCGCAGGCCAGCGGGGGAGCGGATCTGCACGCGGTGCTCATGGAAGCGACGCGCGACCGCCTCCACCAGGAGCAGCGCCGCGGTGCCATGGAACCCTCGCTGGCCCTCGTCGACTGGCTGCGCGGTGCGGGATACGCCGCCGTGGTCTCGGGTGCCGGACCCACCGTCATCTCGCTGGAACCCGTTGGCGCGCAGATTCGCCGCGAAGCTGCGGACTCGGGTGGCGTGTCCTTCCCCTCACGGTGGCCGCTTCCGGCGTGCAGATCACTCGTGGATCTTTAGCGAAGGTGGAGTTCTAACTAGCCTCTCATCTGTGAGTTTCTGCGCAAGCACCGTCAGTTTCGCTGTCTAATCGACAGCTGGCTGGCGGTCTTGCTATATTTTTTTCAGGTCCGAGTCGAATGCTCGACTCCGACCATTGCGGTGCGCCCTCATTGCGCATCTTCCTCCATCAAGCTTTCTCGTGTGCTTGAGCAATTCACCTCGCCCGACTTTGGGCGCATTCCAGTAAGGACCACTTCGTGAGCAACGAAACCCCCGCCGAGATGACGACCGTGTCGCTGTCGGCGATGAAGCTGCCTGAGCTGAAGGCTCTGGCCGCGTCCCGCGGTCTCAAGGGCATTTCCCAGCTTCGCAAACCCCAGCTGATCGAGCTCCTGAGCAACGACGCCAGCGCTCCGACCACGCAGGAAGCCGCTCCGGGCGAGGAGACCCCTGCCTCGTCGTCTGAAACCCCGGACGTTCCCTGCGCAGCCCGAGGCTCCCGTGGCCGACATGCCCTGCCGTTGAGACGCCCGCAGCCGAGGCCCCGCGTCGTTCACGCCGCCGCCGCGCGGTGAGTCAGGGAGCCGTGGAACCCGCGCATGTCACTCTCGACCTGCCGCTGCCCGCTTCCGAGCGCAGTGAGTCCACGCCTGAACCCGACACGACCGTCGTCGAGACCGTCCTGAACATCGAGCTGCCCGACGGCGACGACACCGAGGGACGGCGTGGACGCCGCGAACGCGGACGTCGCTCCCGTCGCGAGCGCGAGAACCGCGACAACCGTGAGGGCCGTGAGAATCGCGAAGCGCGCCCTGCGCGCGGCGGCGAGGACAACCTCGCCCCGATTGCCGGCATCCTCGACATCCAGGAGAACCACGCCTTCGTGCGTACCTCCGGCTACCTGCCCGGCCCGAACGACGTCTACGTGACGCTCGGCAACGTGCGCCGCTGGGGTCTGCGCGCCGGTGACGCGGTCGCCGGTGCCGTCCGCCTGCCCCGCGAGGGCGAGCGTCAGCGCCAGAAGTACAACGCCCTCGTGCGCGTCGACTCCGTGAACGGCATGACGATTGAGCAGGCGCAGGCGCGTCGAGAATTCGGCAAGCTGACGCCGGTCTACCCCTCCGAGCAGCTGCGCATGGAGACCTCGCCGAAGGCCTACACGCCGCGCGTCATCGATCTGGTTGCCCCGGTGGGCAAGGGGCAGCGCGGCCTCATCGTCTCGCCGCCCAAGGCCGGTAAGACCATGGTCATCCAGCAGATGGCCAAGGCCATCGAGCTGAACAACCCCGAGGTGCACCTCATGGTCGTCCTGGTGGACGAGCGCCCCGAAGAGGTCACCGACATGCGCTCGATCGTTAAGGGCGAGGTCATCGCCTCCACCTTCGACCGTCCCGCATCGGACCACACGACCGTTGCTGAACTCGCGATTGAGCGCGCCAAGCGCCTCGTGGAGCTGGGTCAGGATGTCGTCGTTCTCCTCGACTCGCTGACGCGACTGTCGCGCGCCTACAACCTGGCTGCGCCCGCCTCGGGTCGTATCCTCTCCGGTGGTGTCGACGCGTCCGCGCTCTACCCGCCCAAGAAGTTCTTCGGCGCGGCCCGCAACCTCTCCGAGGGCGGCTCGCTGACCATCATCGCCTCCGCGCTGGTGGAGACCGGGTCGAAGATGGACGAGGTCATCTTCGAGGAGTTCAAGGGCACCGGCAACATGGAACTGCGCCTCTCGCGTCAGCTCGCCGAGCGCCGCATCTTCCCGGCGATCGATCTCAACGCGTCGGGTACCCGCCGCGAGGAGCTGCTGTTTGCGCCCGAGGAGCTGCGCATCATGTGGAAGCTGCGCCGCGTCCTGGGCACCCTCGACCAGCAGCAGGGCCTCGAGCTGGTCCTCGACAAGCTCAAGGAAACCCAGTCGAACGCTGAGTTCCTCATGCTCATCCAGAAGACGACGCCCTCCGAGTGATCGGTGGGTTGACGCGGGGCGAGTGGCGAGAGCCGCTCGCCCCGTTTTCTTGTCGGGCGCGCGCGTCAATACCGGGCAACCGACTGTGGTGTGTGCCAGAGTTGGGGTATGGCGGACACGACACCGAACGAGAGCGATGAACAGGCTACGCGGGAAACCTCGCGCCGGTTGTGGAGTGGCGTGCGTGGTTGTTTGCGTCTCGTGCTGGGACTTTTTCTTGTCCTCGTGGCTCCTCTTCAGCTGGGAATCGCCATCTATGCCCAGGCCCATCACGGGATGGGGGACGCGGTGGAATGGCCGAATTGGACCGGCTGGGTCATGGTGTTGTGCGGAATAGGCGTGCTGTGGCACGGCTGGGATCTTCGGCGCTCGGGACGTCAGAAAATGACGTTGATCGCAGAAAAATGGGCGGCGCTGGAGGGGCAGCGCGGGCAGGTCGAGCGCGTGTTCTCCTCGCTCGTCGGTGCCGGGCACTACGAGGCCGGTCTGTCAGCGCGCTACGAGCGCGCCCAAGCCGAACACGCCAGGGTCGGCGCTCGAATCGCCGATTACCAGCCACCGGGTTTCTTCGCTTCGCTTAGCGAGACGTCAAGAGGCGACGGTGATGAGATTCTTGCGGGCATTGATCGCCTGGCGGATGCGGATGCTGCAATCATGACTGCGCGCGACTTCTTCGCGTGTGCGCCCGGCTGGCGCGACGTGTGGAACAACGAGGTCGGGCCGGTCTTTGAAGACTTGGACGTTCTCGACGACGTCGCGGATACCCTCGAAGGAATGGGCACGGATCCGCGCATCACGGCGGATGTAGAGGCTTTCAGAGAGCGTGTGGGTGATCATAAAGACACTGTGCACGACCTCGGGAAGCGCCTCGAGGGCGGGCAGATCGCTCCCGCCCAGGCGCTGGAAGAACTCGACCGGATCGCCAACGATGCGCGCACGCGCGTTGCCGAGCTCATCGAGGCGACGCTCGCAACCGATGCCTCGTCTCAGGGACGCGCACGCTACGCGCGGTGGAAGGGCGCGGGCATCAGCCTCACCGCGGCTAACGCCGAGTACGACGAAGAGTACTGGAGCGAGGAAGCGGACGCTGACATCGAGTACAATCCGGCAGCCACGATCCGACTGATCGCAAACTCCGCAGGCGTCGACCTGAACGGGCTGCCAGCCCCGGCGACCGGTGTCCTGACGGCTGATCGCTCGTTCGTCTATCTGCTGCCGATGTATCTTGATCGATACCTGACTGAGGATGTGGACGGCAGCGGCGACGCTTCCTCGTCGGCCTGAGCGGCGCAGCAGTCATGTACGTCGCCCGTCAGACTGCTTGACAGCAGGAACGCGAGATACCGAGCAACCGACCGTCATTCATGCCAGAGTAGAGCCATGACATCTATGACACTCGATGGGGCTGGCAGGGAAGCGGAGCGTCCGCCCGCATCCTTGCGCGTCCTGCGCTTCGTGGCCGGTCTCCTCCTGTTCCTCGTCGCGCCCGTGTGGTTGGGCGCTGCCTACTACGTCAATGTTCATGCGGTACCGAAGCCCAGTGACCCGGTTACGCCCGTCGTGGAGGTCCACGACGAGACGGGGAGTTTTCGTGACATCGGCGGTCGGCCCCTGAATGCCGTCCTCGAGGACGTTAGTTTCACGCGCGCCGTTCACCTCGTGGTCCTGTCGACCGATAGTCTCAGCGGCGACGACATGGATCAGGCGGTGGTCACCTACGCGCGCGCCAATCATCCGGAGTGGCTGAGCGCGGGTGGATCGACCTGGGCGAATGGGTATGTAATCCTGGTCGTGTCGCCCGCTGATCATATGGTGGGCACCTACGTGGGCGATGATGTCGTTCTTCCCCTAGCTGCTCAGAAGGACGTCCAGGATGCGGCGAAGGATGACTTCCGCAATGGGCGTTGGAGCGAAGGCATCGTCGCCGCAGTGAACAAGGCAGCGGCGCTGATCCCGGGCGAGAACACTCAGCGTCGGGGGAATATCGTTCCGTGGCCTCCCTTTTACGCGTGGACGACGACGGCCGCCGGAATCGTCGTCTGGTTGATCGGAGGGACAGCCCGCCGTCGGCCAAACGAGGACACGAGGCCGCTCTCCGAACAGTGGAACGCTATGGAAAAGCGTCACATCGGGGTCGAGAGTTCCTTTGCTGCGCTCCTCGCCGACGGGGGCTATGAGCGTGGTCTGACCGCGCGCTACCAGGCTGCGCGGGCGGAGCGCGAGAAGGTGCGCGCCCGCATCGCCTCGGCTCGTGGGAAACAGACAACGATGCGGTCGCTCACCCAAGCCTTTCAGGACCTGTCGGACGCGGACACAGCGATGGAGGCAGCGTGTGAGTTCTTCGCGCTTTCCCCGAACTGGCGCAGCGTGTGGGCCAATGAGGTGGGGCCGGTCTTCGAGGATCTGGACGTGGTGGACCTGGTCGCGCGCACGGCTGCGGACCGAACGGACTATCAGCACGTCATCACCTTGTATGCCACCCTCAGCGCGTGGACGAACGAGCAGCGCGTGGCCGTGAAGAACCTGCAAGGCAGCATCGAGCGAGCAGAGGTGACACCTGCCAAGGCCTTGGAGTGCCTTGACTGGATTGCGAACGAGGCCAGGCTCCGCCTGGCGGTGTTCGTCGAGAACGCGCTGGCGGCCGACACGTCGTGGATGGGACGCAGGCGCTACTCGCGCTGGCAGGCGGGCAAGGGAGAAAAACTCAAGGACTACGATCTGCGTTACATCGGCACGTACTCCGTCGACGGCTGGTCGCACTCCTACAATCCCGCTGTCACGATTCGCCTGACAGCGCACTGTGCGGGCATCGAACTGAGTGGAAGCGCAGCCATCCCATCGGGGCTTTTCATGGCCTACAACGCGCCGGTCTACGTGCCGCCCGCGTACTTCAACCGCTACATCGTCTATGACGGAATCGCGAGATATAGCTTCTCATACGAGACCTACCTGACGTCGCCGGCAAACCTTGGTACAGCGAATGATTATCGCAACCGTAGTCGTGTGAGCATCTCGTCCTCCCATTCGCACGGCACGTCGAGTTCGGGTGGCTTTCACGGCTCAGGCTCATCCTCGTCGTTCTGAGCAGAGGAGAGGCCGACCCCATAGCCGATCTCACGCTCACCTGATGGCGTCCATCGTTTGAAGGCGTTGGGCTGCTGTGCCATAATGACATGTCGGCTTACCGGTTCACCGGCATGCCCCAGGCGCTTGCGCGCGCTGGAGGGCGAATCCCCGTCAGATGCGAGGAACGCTGCATGTCCGGACCCGGGGCACCAAACGATCCAGGAGAATCCCATGCGTAAGGGCATCCACCCCGAATACGTGGACACCGTCGTGACCTGCACGTGCGGCAACTCGTTCCACACCCGTTCCACGCTCACCTCCGGCGAGATGCGCGTGGACGTGTGCTCGGCCTGCCACCCGTTCTACACGGGCAAGCAGAAGATCCTCGACACCGGCGGCCGCGTCGCCAAGTTCGAGGCTCGCTACGGCAAGCGCGTGCGCCCCTCGAAGTGATGAGGGTGAGCGGATAGCTCGACGGCGGTGTCGTCGGCCTGAAGGCTGGCGGCGCCGCCGCTTTTTCAAACGTTTGACTCGTAAGGATGTGGTGAATCGTGGCCGCGACGGATGAGCTGGGCGCACTGGGCCCGCTGTTGGAGGAGTATGCGCAGGTGGAGGCCCAGATGGCTGATCCACAGACGCTGACGAACCCCCAGCTGATGCGCCGCGTCGGCCGCCGGTACGCCGAGCTTGGCCGCGTCAAGGCCGCCGCTGATCGGCTGAGCACGGCGGCGGGGGACCTTGAGGCTGCCCGCGAACTGGCTGCCGAAGACCGATCCTTTCGCTGACGAGATTCCAGCCCTCGAAGAAGAGGAAGCAGCGGCTCACGAGGCCCTCGTCAAAATCCTGGCTCCTCGCGATCCCGAGGATGCGATGGACGTCATCCTCGAAATCAAAGCCGGTGAAGGCGGCGAAGAATCTGCGCTGTTTGCCTCCGACCTGGCGCGCATGTACGGTCGCTACGCCGAGGCGCACGGCTGGAGCGTTACCGAGTTGAGCGCGACCCATACGGAGCTCGGCGGTTTCAAGGACATCACGCTCGCGATCCGCGCGAAGGGCACGCCCGCCCCCGACGAGGGCGTGTGGGCCCACCTCAAATACGAGGGCGGCGTCCACCGCGTGCAGCGCGTGCCCGTCACCGAATCCCAGGGACGTATCCACACGAGCGCCGTCGGTGTCTTCGTCATGCCGGAGATCGAGGACGACGACGAGATCGTCATCGACCCTAACGACCTGCGTATCGACGTCTACCGTTCGAGCGGCCCCGGCGGCCAGTCCGTCAACACGACCGACTCTGCCGTGCGTATCACCCACCTTCCCTCGGGCATCGTCGTGTCGATGCAGAATGAGAAGTCTCAGCTGCAAAACAAGGAAGCGGCCCTGCGTGTCCTCGCCTCTCGCCTCGCTGCGGAGGCTCGCGCGAAAGAAGGAGGCCGAGGCCTCGGCCCAGCGCCTGTCCCAGGTGCGCACCGTGGATCGCTCCGAGCGCATCCGCACCTACAACTTCCCGGAGAATCGCATCGCGGATCACCGTACGGGCTTCAAGGCCCACAACCTCGACGCCGTCCTGTCGGGCGCGCTCGATGCCGTCATTTCCTCCCTGCAGGAGGCCGATGAGGCCGAACGCCTGGCCGCCGCCGCGAACGCATGAGCGCGCAGGTGGAGGGTCAGTGGGGACTGCACGAGGCCCGGGCGTGGGCGCGCGCACGCCTGGACGAGGCCGGGGTTGACTCGGTCGACGCCGACGTGCGCGAGCTCCTCGAGTGGGCGTGCGACGTCACCACGCAGTGGGATCTACCCACCGTCCTCGATCCCCGAACAGGCGGAGAAGCTGCGCGGCGGCGTAGCAGAGAGAGCCCTGCGTATTCCCCTCCAGCACGTCACGGGACGCATGTTTTTCCGCTCGCTGGTCCTGACCGCAATGCCCGGCGTGTTCATCGTGCGCCCGGAGACAGAGGTCCTGGCGGGCCTGGCCATTGACGAGGCGCGCTCCGTCGTGGGTAGCCCGCGGCGAGGCGCGCGTCGTCGACCTGTGCACCGGCTCCGGGGCGATCGCGCTGGCCGTTGCCACCGAGGCCGCGCGCACCGAAGTGTGGGCCGTCGAAAAGGAACCGGATCCTTTCGCCTTGGCCTGCCATAACCGCGACCGTATCGGCGCGCGCGGCGTGCACCTGGAACGCGGCGACGCAACGAACCCAGCGACCCTCCACTTCCTGAACGGTCTGGTCGACGTGGTCGTCACCAACCCGCCCTACGTTCCAGCCGACGAGATGCCCACCCAGCCCGAGGCCAGCGCCGATCCGCACTCGGCCCTCTACGGGGGAAGCGAGGACGGACTGGATATTCCCGCGCGGATCATCCGCCGTGCCCTCACGCTGCTACGGCCTGGCGGCCTGCTCCTGATGGAGCACTCGCCCAGCCAGGACGAGGCGCTGCGCGCTTACGCGACCTCTGTCGGAATGGTTGACGCCGCGACCGAGGCCGACTTGACCGGTCGTATGCGCTTCCTGCGCGCCCGCACGCCCCGCTGATACCTCGCCCGCGATCCGTGACACAATAGCACCGATGAGTACTGAGACGATCCTGAGCGCAACACCGAACCTTGAGGCCGACGCGCTAGCGCACGCAATCCGCGAACTGAACGACGGCCGCGTCCTCGTCGTTCCCACGGACACCGTCTACGGAATCGGATGCGACGCCTCCAACCCCGATGCCGTGAGCGCGGTGCTGGCCGCCAAGGGGCGCGGTCGTCAGATGCCGCCGCCTGTCCTCGTCGCGTCGGTCGACGCCATCGATTCCCTGTGCGTCGATGTTCCCGACTATGCGCGAGCCCTCGCGCGCGCCTTCTGGCCCGGCGGACTCACGCTCATCCTGCGTGCCCGCCCCGACCTCGGGTGGGACCTGGGGGAAACCGGCGGCACCATCGGCGTGCGCATGCCGAACCAGGACGCGCTCCTGACCCTTCTGCGTGACTTCGGCCCCATGGCGGTGACCTCCGCGAACCTGACCGGCCACCCGCCGGCCACGTCAGTCCAGCAGGCCATCGGTTACTTCGGCACCTCCGTCGCGGCCTATCTCGACGGCGGACCCACCCGGGGGACCACGGCCTCGTCCATCGTCGACTGTGCCCACGGCGACCCTCGCGTTATCCGCCTGGGGACCATCAGCCTCGCCGACCTGAGCGCGGTCGCCGACATGCCCATTCGGGAAACGGAGGGACGCCACCCGTGAAGGTTTACCTGCTGCTCGCCGCCATGGCAATGGCCTTGACGATCCTGCTGACCCCAGCTGTGCGCTGGGCCTGCCTGCGCTTTCATATCCTGCCGCCCGTGCGCGGGCGCGACATCCAAAAGACCCCGATCCCGCGCCTCGGCGGCGTCGCCATGACCATCGCGCTTATCGTCACAATGCTCGTCGCCTCGCGCATCCCCTACATGGCACCGCTGTTTACGACCACTGTCCCGTGGGCCGTCATGGCTGGTGCCGGTGCCATGTGCGTCCTCGGCGTCATCGACGACATCATCGAGCTCGACTGGATGGCTAAGCTCGGCGGGCAAGTCCTCATCGCGGGCGGCATGGCTTTCGGCGGCGTCCAGCTCGCGTCCTTCCCGATTTTCGGTATCACGCTGGGTTCCTCAAGGCTCTGGCTTTTCATCTCCGTCCTGTTCATCGTCGGCATCATGAACGCCGTCAACTTCATCGATGGACTCGACGGCCTGGCCTCCGGCATGATCGCAATCGGTGCCGGATCCTTCTTCATCTACTCGTACGTCATCACGCGCCTCATGGGGGCTGCCTCCTACGCGACAACCGCGAGCCTCATCGTTATTGCTCTCGTCGGAGTATGCGCGGGCTTTCTCTGGTTCAACTTCCACCCGTCCTCGATCATGATGGGTGGGGGAGCGGAGACCATGGGCCTCGTTCTGGCTGCCGTCGGCATCATCGTCACCGGCAAAATCGACCCGTCACTGCTCGGACGTCAGCAGGTAATCGTCTCAGCCCTGCCGCTCATCCTGCCGATGGCCGTTATCTTCATGCCCGTCGCCGACCTCGTCGTCACCTCCGTGCGACGGATGAGCCGTGGAAAGAGTCCATTCATCGCTGACCGCTCACATTTCCATGACCGCCTCCTCGTCGCCGGGCACTCCCACCGCGGCGTCGTGGCAATCCTGTGGATGTGGACCGCCATCGTGTGTCTCCCTTCCGCCGGGCTGCTTGGCTTCGCGTGGTGGAAGGTCGCTTTAGGGGCGGTCATTGCGGCCGCCGTGGGTGTCACAGTCACGACTCGCGAATTTCCGAAGGACGAGATCGGGACGGACGTAGCATGACCTATCTCCTGGCCCTCGTCATGGTCGCCGTCATTTGTGGTGCCCAGTGGTTCTTCACCTCACGTGCTCTGGCCTCACCCGCCCGCTTCCTCGCGTGGGTGAGCGGCGGATATGTCGCGAAAATCGCACTGCTTGCCCTGGGCCTGTATGTTCCGCGCATGCTCGGTATGGACGTGCGCATTGCCGCGATTGCAACGATTATCGCCATCATTGTGTCCTCGAGCGTTGAGATGATCGTCATGGCCCGTAGGCGTACGATGAACGTGGATCCGCACCCTCACAACGACTAACTGTTGCGCGCGCCGCGGGCGCGCTGATCTGTATAGAATGGAACGAGTTGCTCGTGAGGCAACACAACCAATGGAGTTCCGATGAAGGAGGCACGTTCCGTGTCCAATAACGCGCCCGCTCGCCGCGCTTCCGCGTCCAAGCCGCGCTGGTACTGGGTGAGCCTCGCGATCCTGCTCCTCATCATTGGCGCGACCGCCTACCCGGCGTTCACCCAGCATCCTCATCAGCCCGCCCTGGAGGACTTCTTCCCCTCGGTGATCTTCGGTGAGGGAACCTTTTACGAGTTCAACCGCCTGACTTTGGCCCGTGTCATCATGGGCGTGCTCGTGTGCCTCGTGCTGGTGGCCGTTGCGCGTAAGCCGAAGCTCGTTCCCACCCGCTGACAGATGGCCGTCGAGGCCATCGCCGGCTACATCCGTGACAACGTCGCCCTCGACATGCTGGGTCCGAAGACGGGCCGCAAGTTCTCCGGCTTCATCGCTTTCCTCTTCTTCGGTGTCCTGTCCATGAACATCGCGGGCATCATCCCGGGCATCAACATCGCCGCCTCGTCGGTGGTCGCCGTTCCGATGTTCTTCGCTCTCATCACGTACGTCACCTTCATCGGTGCGGGCATCGGCAAGCAGGGAGTGGGCGGCTTCTTCGCATCCCAGCTCTTCCCGCCTGGGCTGCCCGTTCCGATGTACCTCCTGATCACGCCGATCGAGTTCCTGTCGAACTTCATTGTTCGCCCCGTCACGCTGACGCTGCGACTCCTGTGCAACATGATCTCCGGACATCTGCTGCTCGGGCATGACCTACTTCGGCACGGCGATTCTGCTGCACGAACTCTCCGTCCTGTCAGCGGCCTCCGCACTGACCGGTGCCGCCATGTTTGTCATGACCGGCTTCGAGGTCTTCGTTGCCTTCCTGCAGGCATACATCTTCACGATCCTGTCGACCGTGTACATCAAGCTTTCCGTCGAACATCACTGACCCCCAACGCCACCCGGCGTTACTAACAGAAGGAAACCACTATGGGAACCGCAGCATTCGCCTACATCGGCTACGGCCTCGCCACCCTGGGCCCCGGCCTCGGTATCGGCCTCATGGTCGGCAAGAACCAGGAAGCGACCGCCCGTCAGCCCGAGGTTGCTGGTCGTCTCTTCACCAACATGATTATCGGCGCCGGCATGGTTGAGGCCCTCGGCCTCATCGGCTTCGTTATGCCGCTCATCGTTAAGTGATCGCTATGCACCAGATTGTCGCCGCTGCGGACCAGGAGGTCGGCGGCCTCGCCGTCATCCTGCCGCCGCTGTATGAGATTTTCTGGTCGGCTGTCGTTCTGCTTATCGTCCTGCTCCTCGTCGGACGCTACGCGCTGCCTCGCATCTACAAGACGATGGACGAGCGAGCTGCCGCAATCGAGGAAGGTCTCGGTGCTGCCGAGCAAGCGAAGGCCGACCAGGCTGCCGCTGCGCGCGAGCGTGAAGAGATCATCCGCCAGGCACACGCCGAGGCGCACACGATTCGTGAGCGCGCCAACGATGAGGCCAAGGCCATCGTGGCCGCAGCCCGTAACGAGGCAACCAACGAAGCGGGCCGCATCCTCGAGGGTGCGCAGCGCCAGATCCTCGCTGAAAAGCAGGCCGCGGAAATCTCCCTGCGCTCCGAGGTGGGTCTGCTCGCCTCCGAGCTGGCCGAAAAGATCATCGGTGAGCAGCTCACCGACACGGCCCTGACCTCTCGCGTCGTTGATCGTTTCCTTGACGAACTCGAGGCCGACAACGCGCTGGTCGAGGAGAAGCGATGACACAGATGCGCACGATCGAGTCAGTCCCGTTCGCGACCGACCTGGCGGCGGCCCTCGCCACCCCGGGCACCGACGCGATGCGGGTCGCCGAGGACTTCTTCGGCTTGGCCGACCTGTTTAAGGAGAATACTCGTCTCGCGCGTGCGCTGACCGACCCGGCCCGGTCATTGGCGGACAAGCAGTCCCTCGCGAAGGAAGCATTCGCCTCCCACGTGACAACTGCGACGATGACCGTCGTCAACCTTGTCGTCGCCGACCACTGGCGTCGCCCCACTGACGTCGATGACGCACTCGAAGTACTGGGCATCCTCAGCGTCTTGAATGCCGCAGGTGCGAAGGGGGCACTCGACCAGGTCCGTGAGGAACTGTTCCAGGTCCGTTACTTCCTGGACCATAACCGAGAGGTGCGCGTGCGCCTCTCCGACATCTCCACAGGCGACTCGCACGAGCGAGGAGACCTGGCCACGAGCCTGTTTGGCTCGCGAGTCAGCGTGTGGACGATGCGCCTGGTGCGTCGCGCCGTTGGCCGCTCCAACCACGGACGACTCCTGCACAACATCCGCAGGTACGCCCAGTGGGCAGCCACCATGCAGGATCGCCTCTTCGTCACGGTCGCCACGGCCTCGCCGATGACCGAGGCTCAGGTTGACCGTCTGCGAGCCATTCTCGAAAAGCGCTACGGCGTCACCGTTGACCTGGCAATCTCGGTGGATCCCACGCTTATCGGAGGCTTCCGCCTGCGCGCCGGTCTGACCGCCATTGACGCGTCGCTGGCCACCAGGATCAGCGCCGCTCGGGACGCCATCGCTAGCTAGCGCCCCTCGTCCATCATTTACTTCACTTTTTCTTAGTTAGGAATCCTCATGGCTGACCTCAGCATCTCCCCGGAGGAAATCCGCGGAGCACTGGACTCCTTCATGGAGTCCTACCGTCCGGCGGACGTGGCCACCGAAGAGGTGGGTCACGTCATCGAAACGGCCGATGGTATTGCCCACGTCGAGGGCCTGCCTGGCACCATGGCAAACGAGCTGCTGCGTTTCGAGGACGGGACGCTGGGCCTGGCCATGAACCTCGACCGGCGTGAGATTGGTGCCGTCGTCCTCGGTGACTTCGGTGGCATTGAAGAAGGACAGCTCGTCCATCGCACGGGCGAGGTCCTCTCCGTTCCCGTTGGTGACGGCTACCTCGGTCGCACGGTTGATCCCCTCGGCCGCCCGATCGACGGTCTCGGTGATATCACGGACCTGGATGGGCGCCGCGCGCTCGAGCTGCAGGCCCCCGGCGTCATGATGCGTAAGAGCGTCCACGAACCCCTCGCCACCGGCCTGAAGGCCATCGACTCGATGATCCCGGTTGGCCGCGGCCAGCGTCAGCTCATCATCGGCGACCGTAAGACCGGTAAGACCGCGATCGCGCTCGACACGATCCTCAACCAGCGTGATAACTGGAAGAGCGGCGACCCGAACAAGCAGGTGCGCTGCATCTACGTAGCGATCGGCCAGAAGGGTTCGACCATCGCCTCCGTGCGTTCCACGCTCGAGGACGCGGGAGCCATGGAGTACACGACCATCGTCGCCTCCCCGGCCTCGGACCCCGCCGGCTACAAGTACATGGCTCCCTACACCGGCTCCGCCATCGGCCAGCACTGGATGTACCAGGGCAAGCACGTCCTCATCGTCTTCGACGATCTGTCCAAGCAGGCCGAGGCCTACCGTGCGGTGTCGCTGCTGCTGCGCCGCCCGCCGGGTCGCGAAGCATACCCCGGCGACGTCTTCTACCTGCACTCCCGCCTGCTGGAGCGCTGCGCGAAGCTGTCGGACGCCCTCGGCGGCGGTTCGATGACCGGCCTGCCGATCATCGAGACCAAGGCAAACGACGTGTCGGCGTACATTCCGACGAACGTCATTTCGATCACCGACGGCCAGATCTTCCTGCAGTCCGACCTGTTCAACGCGAATCAGCGTCCCGCCGTCGACGTGGGTATTTCCGTGTCCCGTGTCGGTGGTGCCGCCCAGCCCAAGGCGATGAAGAAGGTCGCCGGTACGCTCAAGCTCACGCTCGCGCAGTACCGCTCGATGGCCGCCTTCGCGATGTTCGCCTCCGACCTGGATGCGGCGACCCGTCGTCAGCTGACCCGCGGTGAGCGCCTCATGGAGCTGCTCAAGCAGCCCCAGTCCACGCCCTACGCGATGGAAGACCAGGTCGCCTCGATTTGGATGGGCACGAACGGCTACCTCGATGACATCGAGGTCGAGGACGTCCTGCGCTTCGAGCGCGGTCTCCTCGACCACCTTCACGCGAACTCCACCGTCCTTGACACGATTGCCGAGACCGGCGACCTGTCTAAGGAGACCGAGGAAGCCCTGAAGAAAGCCGTCGAAGAGTTCCACCGCCAGTGGATCAGCGCCGGGACGCGGTGCTGCCTCCGCGGAGGACGGCGAGGTCGTGGCTGAGCGCACCCGCGAGGAAATCTCGCGCGGTCGCACGAACGAGAAGGCCTAAACGATGGGCGGACAGCAGAGGATCTACAAGCAGCGCATCGCTTCGACGACGACGCTCGCGAAGGTCTTCCGCGCCATGGAGATGATCGCTGCGTCTCGCATTGGCGCGGCGAGGCGCGCTGCCACCGAGGCCGGACCATACGAGAAGGCTCTGACTCAGGCGGTTGCGGCGGTTGCGGTTCACACGGACCTCGACCACCCACTGACCCTGGAACGCGAGGACACCAAGCGCGTTGCGATCCTGGTTGTGGCGTCGGATCGTGGCATGGCCGGAGCCTATTCGGCGACCATTCTGCGTGAGTCGGAGAAGCTCATCTCCGACCTGACGGCTGACGGCTTCGAGCCGTTGCTCTACACCTTCGGGACGCAGGGCGGCTGCCTACTTCCGTTTCCGCGGCGTTACTATCGAACGCGAGTGGGAGGGCGAGTCCGATTCGCCCTCGCCCTGAGACCGCGCGTGACATCGCATCCGTGCTGCTCGAGCGCTTCTTGGACCCGGACCCGACGACCGGCGTCGGTTCCCTGCACCTCGTGTACACCCGCTTCAAGACGGTTATGAGCCAGGTGCCCGAGGTGCGTCAGATGCTGCCCCTCACGGTCGTGGACACCCCTGAATCAGACGAGGAACGCGAGGCCGAGCGCGGTTACGCGGATGATCCTGCTTCGGCGCTGCCCGAGTATGAGTTCATCCCGTCGCCCGAAGCGGTCCTGGATACGCTGCTACCCCTCTACGTTGAGGCGCGCATCCACAACGTCCTTCTCCAGTCGGCGGCGTCCGAACTCGCATCGCGTCAGCGTGCGATGCACACGGCGACGGACAACGCTGAGGAACTCATCACGAAGTACACGCGTCTGGCGAACTCGGCCCGCCAGGCGGAAATTACCCAGGAAATCACCGAAATCGTGGGCGGGGCCGACGCTCTGAGCGCGAGCTGACCCCTTCGAGACACGGAGTAAAACAATGACTGATACACCTGCAATCGCCGAGGGGCGCGTCGCCCGCGTCGTCGGCCCTGTCGTCGATGTGGAGTTTCCCCCGGATCGCATCCCGCCGCTCTACAACGCACTCACCGTCGAAGTGAATCTCGCCGGTCAGGGCGAGGGCGAGTCGACCTTCACGATGACACTCGAGGTTGCCCAGCACCTCGGCGACAACCTCGTGCGTACCATCGCGCTGAAGCCCACCGACGGCCTCGTGCGTGGTACCCCCGTCACTGACACCGGTGCCCCGATCTCCGTGCCCGTCGGCGACGTCACCAAGGGCCACGTCTTTAACGTGACCGGCGACGTCCTCAACCTCGAAGAGGGCGAGACCCTCGACATCAAGGAGCGCTGGCCGATCCACCGCCAGCCACCGGCCTTCGACCAGCTCGAGGCGCGCACCAAGATGTTCGAGACCGGCATCAAGGTCATCGACCTGCTGACCCCCTACGTGCAGGGCGGCAAGATCGGCCTTTTCGGTGGCGCGGGCGTCGGTAAGACAGTCCTCATTCAGGAGATGATCCAGCGCGTTGCCCAGGACCACGGCGGTGTCTCCGTGTTCGCCGGCGTCGGCGAGCGCACCCGTGAGGGCAACGACCTCATCGGTGAAATGGAAGAGGCGGGCGTCTTCGACAAGACCGCCCTCGTCTTCGGTCAGATGGACGAGCCGCCGGGCACGCGTCTGCGCATCGCGCTGACCGGGCCTGACCATGGCGGAGTACTTCCGCGATGTCCAGCACCAGGACGTTCTCCTGTTCATCGACAACATCTTCCGCTTCACCCAGGCGGGTTCCGAGGTCTCCACGCTGCTGGGCCGCATGCCCTCGGCCGTTGGCTACCAGCCCAACCTGGCTGACGAAATGGGTCTGCTCCAGGAGCGCATCACCTCGGCCGGTGGCCACTCGATCACGTCGCTGCAGGCGATCTACGTTCCCGCCGACGACTACACCGACCCGGCTCCGGCGACGACCTTCGCTCACCTGGATGCGACGACCGAGCTTTCCCGTGAGATCGCGGCCAAGGGTATTTACCCCGGCCGTGGACCCGCTGGCCTCGACCTCGCGTATCCTCGACCCTGCCCTCGTGGGCCGCGAGCACTACGACGTCGCCACGCACGTCAAGGCCATCCTGCAGAAGAACAAGGAACTGCAGGACATCATCGCGATCCTCGGCGTCGACGAGCTGAGCGAGGACGACAAGGTCACCGTCGCACGCGCTCGCCGCATCGAGCAGTTCCTGTCCCAGAACATGTACATGGCGGAGAAGTTCACGGGCGTGCCCGGTTCGACCGTCCCGCTGTCGGAGACCATCGAGGCCTTCAAGCGCATCGCCGAGGGCCACTACGACGATGTTCCGGAGCAGGCGTTCTACAACTGCGGCGGCATCGACGACCTGGAGCGCAACGCTCACGAGCTGGCCAAGGAAGCCTGATGGCATCGGCGAAGTCCCTGCAGGTCGAGGTCGTCTCTCACGAGGACGCCTGTGGCACGGCGCTGCGAGCGCCGTCCAGATCCCAACGGTTGATGGCAGCCTGGGCATTCTGCCCGGCCGTCAGCCGCTGCTCGCCCAGCTGGGCGATGGAATTGTCACGGTGACGTGTGCCAATGAGATCGTGTCCCGTCGAGGTCAGTGGGGGATTCGCCTCAGTTGACTCCGATTTCATCACGGTCGTGGCTGACCGCGCTACAGTGGCATCACAGTAGGTTGACGCAACGCGAGGAGAACCTGATGAGCCTGATACATGTTTTGATCGCGGTAGTGGTTCTCCTCGCGTGCGCGGCGGTGATCCTGTGGGCGTACATGAATGTGCGCGCCCGCAGGATCGCTGCGCGTCTGGGCGCGTTTCGCTGTTGGTCGCGCCCGGACCACCATGCGGGGTGGACGGCCGGGATCGGCGTCTATGGCGTCGAAGAACTGCAGTGGTATCGCCTGGTGGCTATGTCCCTGAAGCCGGTGTATTCGATTCCTCGTCGCGGCATGGAAGTGTCCGCTCCGATCTCCCACTCGGACGATGGTGCCATGGTCGAGGTGCGCCTGGCCTATGGTGAGCATCGTTACGAGGTCGCCGTGGAACGCTTGACGTATAACGGATTGGTCTCCTGGGTCGAGTCCGGTCCTCCGCGCCGCCCGTGACCGGGATTGGTAAGCTCACGGGGTGCGTATTGTTATTGCTACCTGCACCGTTGATTATTCCGGTCGACTGAGCGCCCACCTGGACCCTGCTAAGCGCGTCATCATGCTCAAGGGTGACGGCTCTGTGCTCATTCATTCCGAGGGAGGTTCGTACAAGCCTCTCAACTGGATGACGGCTCCGTGCACAGTTTCCTTCGGTGAGCCGGAGGAGGGTGAGGAAGGCGTGGAGCAGATGTGGACGGTTCAGGCCGACAAGACGGATGACAAGCTGGTCATCCGCATCCACGACGTCATTGCCGACGTCACGGAGGATCTGGGAGTGGACCCCGGCCTCGTGAAGGACGGCGTGGAGGCTCACCTGCAGGAGCTCCTCGCTGAGCAGGTTCCTCAGATTCTCGGTGAGGGGTGGGAGCTGGTGCGCCGGGAGTACCCCACGCCGGTGGGTCCCTGTTGACCTGATGGTGCGTGACGCGGATGGAGCGTACGTGGCGATTGAAGTGAAGCGCCGCGGTGGCATCGATGGCGTCGAGCAGCTGACCCGTTACCTGTCTCTTCTCGGCCGAGATGCCCTCCTCGGCGACGTCACGGGGATTTTTGCGGCACAGGAGATTACGAAGCAGGCTCGCACGCTCGCCGAGGACCGCGGTATTCGCTGCGTGGTCCTGGACTACGATGCGATGCGTGGCTTTGACGACCCCGAGTCGCGTCTGTTCTGATGCCCGCTGACCTGCATACGAGCTTGTCGCGCATCGTTTCTCAGGGGTTGGTGAGCGCGACCTGTGCGCACAGCCCGGTGGAGGCGGTCGAGTCTTTGCTCGCGCTTCAAGGCCAATTGGTGAGTGCCATTCCCTGGGCGATTGGGGTTCGCTGCCCGGGTGTCGACTCGCGCCCAGGTTGAGGAGGCGTTTGCGCGCGGCGAGTTGGTTCGTTCCTGGCCGATGCGCGGCACGGTGCACGTCACGAGTGCTCGAGACCACCACTGGCTGCGACGTGTGCTGCGCCATCGTCGTGCGTCGTGGGAGCGTAGGGCGATCGAGCTGGGCCTCGTCGACGCGGTCGTTGAACGGGCGGCGGCCGCCTCGTATGCCGTGCTGGAGACCGCGCCGCAGGGCGTGAGTCGCGCGGAGCTGATCGAGGCGTGGCAGAGCGCTGGGATCGAGGTAATCTCTTCAGCCTCCTCCGAGGCTGGCCTGCGACGCCGTCATCTCATGATGCGCCTGCACCTCGATGGTTTTCTCACCTCGGGTCCAGTGCGGGCGGGGGAGCATCTGTTGATCGACGCGCGCTCGCTCCCGCAGGCCCCAGGTGTTGCGAAGGGGGAGGCTGGGCACGAGGAGGCGCTGGCTCTGCTTGCGGCGCGTTACGCGTGGGGGCACGGCCCCATCGATGCGGCTGACCTGGCCAGGTGGACTGGGCTGACACTCACCGAGGCACGGCGTGCGTTAGGGGGTGCCCTCGAGGTAGCAGAAACGGCTGGGATGAGGCTGTCGAGGCGCGGCGATGCAGTTGCTCGCGCTGACCTGGAGGACCTGGTGATGTCAGGCAGGGACGAGGCCGGGGGAACTTTCGCGCTGCCAGCCTTCGATGAGTTGCATGTGGGGTACAGGGATCGAACCTGTCTGACGGACGAGGCCGGGGAGAGGCTCATTTGTCCGGCGAAGAACGGTATGTTTCGGCCTATCGTGGTGTCGGGTGGGCGCGTTGTCGCGGTGCGCGCGCCGGGTGGAGTTCTTTCGTTCGCAGACGGGGGAGAGGAACATGCGCAGGAGGCTCGTGCGCTCATGAAGGACTGGGAGAATTGGATGTCGAAGTGACAGCGCTTGAGTGTCAGGTGTGCCACAATGAAGGTCATGACTGATTCTGTGCTGCGCGGCCGCCTGGTTCTCGAAAACTCGATTGTTGATGACGGAATTATCGAGATTGACGGCTCGACTATTACCCGTGTCTGCCCCGTATCCGACTATGACGGTGAGCTTCCCGAGGCCACCGATTCGACATTCCTGCCCGGCCTCGTCGATGTGCATTGCCACGGCGGGGGCGGCGAGTCCTTCCCGAACGCCGAGACAGCCGAGGCAGCGCTCGTCGCCGTCAAGGAACACCGCCGCCACGGTACAACGACCCTCGTTGCCTCGTGCGTGACTGCGTCTGCCGACGTGTTGCGCGCCCGTGCCAAGACGCTCGCTCAGCTCGCCGCCGCTGGCGAGATCGCCGGCATCCACTTCGAGGGTCCCTTCGTCTCCCATGAGCGCTGTGGTGCCCAGGACCCGACATACATCATCGATCCTGACGCGGATCTGACCCGCACTCTTCTGGAGGACTGCCAGGGGTACGCCCTGTCGATGACCCTTGCCCCCGAGAAACCGAACGCCTATGGGTCCGGCTCCGTTGCCGAAGCGCTCATTGATGGGGGAGCGCTGCCCTCGTGGGGACACACCGACTCCAATTCGACGAAGGCACGCGAGGCACTGGCCTACTCGCGCGAGCGCTTCGCTCAGGTGCAGACCACACGCGGACCCCGCGCGACGATCACGCACCTCTTTAACGGCATGCGCCCGCTGCACCACCGCGACACTGGCCCCATCGCCGAGTTCCTCTCGGACGCGGCGCGGGGGAGGTGCTGTCGCCGAGCTGATCTGCGACTCGATCCACGTTGATCCAACGCTCGTGCGAGACGTCTACGAAATGGTGGGCCGCGATCACGTCGTCTTTATTACCGACGCGATGGCGGCGGCCGGTATGGCTGACGGCGCGTACACGCTGGGTCCGCAGGATGTCGTCGTCAAGGACGGGGTTGCCCGCCTGGCGCAGGGCAATGCGATTGCAGGGGGCACCGCTCACCTTCTGGACTGCGTCCGCGTGGCCGTGACGAAGGGCGGTATCCCGCTCGTGGACGCGGTCTACATGGCGTCGGCGCAGGGGGCCGCTATCCTGGGCGATGACACCGTGGGCACGCTTTCACCCGGAAAGAAAGCTGACATTGTCGAGGTCGACAAGGAGCTGAACGTGCGCCGTGTGTTCCGCCGTGGCACTGTGGTTGCGTGAGAGGTAAACGAAGCAAGAAACGGCCGTGGGGTGAAGCGCGTCCACTGCAGATGGACCGCCTCGCTTCCGTGCCGCGCACGGAGCGAGGCCCGGACGGAGGCGACTACCAGGTTCGTCGTCTGCCCAGTGCGGTCAAGGAATACACCTGCCCCGCGTGCCTGCGTCCCATCCCGAGGGGAACGCCGCATGTTGTGGCGTGGCCCGAGGAAGCCCCCTTCGGTTTGCCGCAGGGTGTTGAGGGCCGTCGGCATTGGCACTCCGAATGCTGGCGGCGTGGGCTTCGACCCCTGTGAAATGAAATGTGATGTATCACTGCCTCGCCTGCGAATGCGCCTGTTCACTGGGTTTGCACGTAAAGTGGGGGCTGAAGAATGCCCGCAGTGTGGGCGTTGGATCTGAGGAGCTACCGTGGAACTCTTAAAGCGATACGTGGCGGCATCGTCGATGGGCGCTGTCGCACTCGTATGCATCCTTATTGGGCTGCTCGGCGTGACCGTGCTACGGCCGCCGGCGCAGCAGGTCTCGACGGTGGAATCCGCGACGGACCTGATCATGACGCGTGACAATGTGTTGTCGATCGTCAAGGATGACGTCACGGTGACCGCCACGTCGAAGTCGGGTGCCCCCGTCACGCTCGTGATCGGCACCTCGCAGGACGCGAAGGGCTGGATCGGCAATGCAGCCTACACCGAGGTCATCGGCGTCGAGGCTGATCGCACCAAGCTGAAGGCGGAATCGCATGCCGCGAACGGAACCGGCATGGTGAACCCGAACGCTCAGAATGCTGTGCAGTCCGGTGCACAGCCCCTTGATGACCCGACCTCAGCGCAGCTGGCCGATCAGCTGGCGAAGTCGCCCATGTGGTTCAAAGCAGGAGAGCGGCACGGGTAGTGTCTCCCTCGATCTCGAAAACGTTCCCAGCGGGCGGTCGGCTGTCGCTGCCTCCGCGGGTGGCCCCGGTGACCTGACGTTCACGCTGACGTGGCAGGTCGAGCAGGTGAACCTGCTGGCGATCATCGCATTCCTGACTGCTGCGTTCTTCGCCCTCCTGGCCTTTGCACTCTTCCTGACGCGCTGGCAGCTGCTGCGCCTGCGTAAGATCCGCGCACAGCGCATTGAGGAGCGCCGCAAGGCCGACACCCTGGACACCTCCACGATCAACGCGGCCGAGGTGGCTGAGATGGTTGCCGCCGCCCGCGAGTCCGGTTCCCGCGCTGCCCACGCCCCCGCTGTCTCGGAGCCCCCGGTCGCGCCGCCCCCCGCTGCGGAACCCGCCGTCGATGAGACCGCCGCAGACGAACCCGTCGTCGCTGACGATGACGATGACGAGGCTGTGGCATACATGTTCGAGGATGCTCAGTCCGAGGAGATCGAGGATAGTACCCAGAAACAGGCTGCTCCAGCGTGGGGCGCTGCCGCCTTCGTGTCTTCAACCGGCCAAGCCCCTGCCTCGGATAGGACACGCGACGAACTGTCCGCTCGGGACGCCGCAGTCCGTGAACCTCTTCCGCTACGCTCGACGAGGGATAAGTCCATCGTCCGCGCGTCCATTGTTGGTGTCCCCGCCCCGGATATCAGCGCCCTGTCCGCACCCGATTATGCGCCGGATCCGATGATGGACACGTTCGAGCGCCGCGGCCGACACGGTCTCAACACCGGCCCCTTCGACGTGGATCCCCCGGAGCGTGCGACGACGGATACCGGCGTCATCGACCTGTCGGGCATCCGCGGAGGCCGCAACCTGCCCTCGCGGCGCGCTCTGCGTGAGGCGCGCAACAACGGTGAAGAGGTTGTCGTCGTGGACGGCCAGGAATTCAACACGGGTCTGATTCCGGTCACGCGCCCGCGTACCACCGAGGTGCAGGCCCCCCCGCCTGCACCCACGTCCGCTCCTGACGATGACGCGTCGGCGACCGGAGGCTGGACCTCGATTATGTCCGGCTGGCTCGAGGACCGTCAGGGAGAACAGTGATGAAACGACGGACCCTCGCGGCTGCCACCGCCGCCCTGCTCATGACCTCTGCGCTCGGCATGAGCGCCTGCTCGAGTGAGCTTGTCGCCCAGTCGGGCAGTAGCTCCGCGCAGAGCGCCGCGAACCTGGACCACGAGCGCATTTCGTCCGTGCTCGAGACGGTTGGTGGCGTGATGGCGACGGCTGACGCTTCGCTGAACGCTGCCGACCTCGGCGATCAGGTGACCAAGGGTGCACTGGAGATGCGTACCGCGCAGTACGCGCTGGCGAACGCGAACGGCCAGGCGTTGCCGCCTCTGGACTTCGAACCGACGTCGCTGGCCATCACGAACTCGGATTCGTGGCCGCGCGCGATTTTTAACATCTCTGATACGTCCTCGACGGCGCTGCCCGTCCTTGAGGTCTACGTGCAGGACTCTGCGCGTTCGGACTACAAGCTCACGAACTATGCGCGCCTGCTCGGCGGCACGCATCTGACCCTGCCGTCCGTCGGTACTGGATCGGCATACGTCACCGGAGACTCGCAGGGCTTCACGGTTACCCCCGACACCGCTCTCGCGCAGTACATCACGATGCTGAACTCCGGCACCCAGGATACGACGCAGTTCGTGGCCGACGACTTTCACCAAGCAGACGCTGCAGCAGGTGAGCGACCTCAATTCGTCGGTGAGCAGCGCCGGATCCGTGACCATGGCGGCCAGCGCGACGAGCTACCCGATCTCGGGCCTGGTCCTGCAGGATGGCTCGGCTCTGGTCGCAGCGAACGTCAAGTACACGCTGACCTATCAGCGTACGGTTGCCGGTTCGACGATGAACCTCGCCGGGAATACCGCCGCACTCAGTCCCAGCGGGACGAAGGTGGAAGGTACCGCGACCGCCGACTGCATCGCGACGATCATTATGCGTATCCCCTCGCAGAAGGCGGGCGGAAACGTGCAGATCGTCGGTGGCGAGCGAGCGATCACCAAGGTCGCGCTGGATCCGTCCAACAGTCCGGGCTGAGTTTCACCCATAGCGCACTCGTCGCCCCCACGCCGATTGGCGTGGGGACGACGCTTATCATCGTTTGAGGATAGCTACGCGTTCTCGAGAGGACCACTATGAACACGCCTGACCCCCGCATCGGTGCCCCTGAAGCGACCGTGATTCCCGCCGATTCACACGGGGCCGTTGACCTGTCGGCACGCGCGAGCGCGCCCGCAGCCGAGGACGCGGCCGCGCCCTCGGGGGAGGGGCTGCACATCCCGCTGATTACCACGACGGATGAGGAGAACTTCCAGGACGTCATGTCCACCTCCCAGGCCGTGCCGGTCATCATGGTCATGTGGTCGCCGCGCTCGCTCGAATCGAAGCCCGCGCTGGCCATGCTTGAGGAGATTACGCGCGAGCATGCGGGTGCCTTCCAGCTCGTTGAAGTGGACATCGACAAGGCTCCCTGCCATTGCCCAGGCCTTCCAGATCCAGACCGTTCCCCACGGTCGTTGCTCTCGTCGGCGGCCGCCCGGTGCCGCTCTTTCCAGGGTGGAGCGTCCAAGGAACAGGTCCTTCCGGTCGTCTCTCAGCTGCTCGAGGCTTCGGCGCAGATGGGCATCACCGCGCGCATCGCGGTTGCAGCTGAGGATACCGCCGCGCCCATTCCCCCCGAGCATGAGGCACCGCTGGCCGCGGAGGAGGCCGGCAACCTCGATGAGGCGATCACCCTGTGGGAGCGCGTCGTCGAGCTGAACCCGCGTGACGAGGACGCGAAGTCTCACCTGTCCCGCGTGCGTTTCGCCGCGCGTGCCTATGGCGAGCAGAACCCTGACGACCCGGCCTCTCACGCTGATGCACTCTTCGCGGCAGGTGACGCAGCGGGAGCCTTCGATGTGCTCCTCGAACTCCTTGCCGCCACTACCGACGCCGAGGAACGCGACGCGTTGCGCCTGCGGCTCCTCGACCTCTTCCGTGTCGCAGGCTCGTCCCCCGAGGTTTCCAAGGCACGTACGCGCCTGGCGATGCTCCTCATGTGATATCGTCATGCCAACGCACAGTTGCGGAAAGGGGCCGTCATCATGGCATCATGGATCATTGTCGCAGTTGTGTTCGTCTTGGTTGTCGTGTGGTACGGATGGCATTCCACGCACAACGAACTGACAAAGAAGATCGACCGTGAGTCCGACCCGGAGATCAGAAGCGAACTCATCAAGCTACAGGGGCAGATAGACCGGGGGAGGGCAGGCTTCTAAACCCCGTCCGCGCGTACGCGCCTGGCGATGCTCCTCATGTGATATCGACGTGCGCCTGAGATACGCGCACCGAGCGCACAACGGACGAGGCCGGAGCAGGAATCCCTGCCCCGGCCTCGTCCGTGTCTCGAGGAATGCTCGATCAGCGCGCCTGGGAAGCGGGCACCAGCCACAAGGCACCCAGCGGCGGCACGCGCAGCGACGCGGAGACCGGGCGACCGTTCCACGGGGTGTCCTCCGCGATGATCGTGCCGACGTTGACCACGCCGGAGCCGCCGAACTCCTCGGCGTCCGTGTTCAGGATCTCGACCCACTCGCCGCCGAACGGCAGGCCCACGCGGTAGCCCTCGTGCGGGTTGCCAGCGAAGTTCGAGACGCACACGACGACCTCACGGTTGCCGTCGGCGTCAGTACCCTTACGCAGGTAGGAGATCAGGTTGTGATCGCCGTCTGAGGCATCGATCCACTCGAAGCCCGTGTAGTCGTCGTCCCACATGGCGGGGGAGTTCGCGTAAATCTTGTTGAGGCGCTCCACCAGCGCAGCGACACCGGCGTGGCCCTCCTGGTCCAGCAGCCACCAGTCGAGGGAGTAGGACTCGTTCCACTCCTGCTCCTGGCCGATCTCCTGGCCCATGAAGAGGAGCTGCTTGCCGGGGTGACTCCACTGGTAGGCGTACAGGGAACGCAGACCAGCCAGACGCTGCCACTTATCGCCGGGCATCTTCGAAATCAGCGAACCCTTACCGTGCACGACCTCGTCGTGCGACAGCGGGAGCACGTAGTTCTCGGAGAAGGCGTACACCAGAGAGAAGGTAAGCTCGCCGTGGTGCCAGCGGCGGTTGACCGGATCCTCGCTGAGGTAGCGCAGGGTGTCGTTCATCCAGCCCATATTCCACTTCATGCCGTAGCCGAGGCCACCGCCGGACGTCGGGGCAGTCACGCCGGGCCACGCCGTGGACTCCTCGGCGATCATGACGATGCCGGGGTGACGACGGTACGCGGTCGCGTTCGCTTCCTGAATGAAGTCGATGGCCTCCAGGTTCTCGCGGCCACCGTACTGGTTGGGACGCCACTGGCCGTCCTTGCGCGAGTAATCCAGGTACAGCATCGAGGCCACAGCGTCAACGCGCAGACCGTCGACGTGGAAGTCCTCGAGCCAGTACAGGGCGTTGGCAACCAGGAAGTTGCGCACCTCGCGGCGGCCGAAGTTGAAGACGTAGGTGCCCCAGTCGGGGTGCTCGCCGCGCAGCGGGTCCGGATCCTCGTACAGCGGGGTGCCATCGAAGCGCGCCAGGGCGAAGTCATCCTTCGGGAAGTGGGCGGGCACCCAGTCCAGGATGACGCCGATGCCCGCGCGGTGGAAGGCATCCACCAGGTAACGGAAAGTCATCCGGCGTGCCGTAGCGTGAGGTGGGAGCGTAGTAGGAGGTCACCTGGTAGCCCCAGGAACCACCGAAGGGGTGCTCAGCCAGCGGCATGAACTCCACGTGCGTGAAGCCCATCTGCTTGACGTAGGGGACCAGCTCGTCGGCCAGCTCGCGGTAGCCCAGGCCCTGACGCCACGAACCCGCGTGGACCTCGTAGATGGACATGGGGCCGGCGTGAGGGTTGCGGTCCTTGCGGGTAGACATCCACTCGTCGTCGGTCCACTCGTGGAAGTAGTCGGTGACGACCGAGGCCGTGGCCGGGGGAATCTCCGTGGCGCGAGCCAGCGGGTCGGCCTTCTGGAACCAGTTGCCGCCGGGACCCTGGATCTCGAACTTGTAGCGCATGCCGACGCCGACGCCGGGGACGAAAATCTCCCAGATGCCGGAGGAACCCAGCGACCGCATGGAGGTAGCCACGCCGTCCCAGAAGTTGAACTCGCCGACGACGCGCACGGCGCGCGCGTTGGGGGCCCACACGGCGAAGGCGGTACCGGTGGTTTCGCCCAGCTCGTCAGTGTAGGTCTTCACATGGGCACCGAGGACGTGCCACAGATTCTCATGGCGGCCCTCAGAGATGAGGTAGGTGTCCATCTCGCCCAGGGTCGGCAGGTAACGGTAGGGGTCGTCGCGAACGGTGGTGTTGTCGCCGTAGGTGACGGACACGCGGTAAGGGGGGATCTCCTTGCCGGGCAGAACCGCGACCCAAATGCCGCCACGCTCATGGGTGGCAGCGTAAGCACCGGTCGGTGTGATGATGTCGACCGCGTCGGCCAGGCGAGCCATGGTGCGGACGGTGACACCAGCCTCGCTCAGATGAGCGCCGAGCACAGAGTGCGGCGAATAGTAAGAGCCTGAGGCAACGGCGTCGAGAATGTCGTCATTGACCTGAATCGGCGTTAGTTCGCAGCTCATGGATTGTCCTTACTCCAGATGGTGTGAACTGCTCAGTTCACTGTCGTGTTTATAGTCTATCGTTTGCCCAGCAAAAATGGGAGCCGGGTCTCAATCAGGTGGTCGATTTTGACGGAGTGCGCCCGCTCGGTGTAGGTGGGTGGCCACACCGAGCGGGAGCAGCGACGTTAGGCCTGCGACCAGGGCGAGGAATGGGCGGGTTCGACCTTGAAGACGTGGCCAAGGCGCGTCACGGGGGACAGCTCCACCCAGTTAGACGAACCCCACACGTAGGAGTGCCCATCGAGTTCGTCGACGACGGTGATGTGGCCGCCCGGCGTGGCCAGGCCCATCTCCTCCAGGTCCAGGTAGACCGCACCGTCGACGCCCTCGTGCGGATCCAGCGAGATCACGCAGATGACGGTATCCGGGTTGCCGTCTTCAGTGAACTTGCCGGGCACCTGACGCGAGAACGCGATGAGACGATCCGAGGAGGTCGGGTGGATGCGGATCTGGTGTAGCTGACGCAGTGCCGGGTGCTTGGCGCGCGCGGCGTTGAGCAGCGTAAACAAGCGAGAGATGCCGATCGGCTCGGCGTCCTCCCAGTGACGCGGACGGTACTCGTACTTCTCGTTGTCGTTGGGTTCCTGGAAGGCACCACGCGGTACGTTTTCGACGAACTCGTAACCCGAGTAAATGCCCCACGTGGGCGCACCCAGCGCGGCGAGCATGGCGCGGATTGCGAAGATCGCAGTGCCGCCGTCCCACATCTGCGGGGTGAGGATATCGTGCGTGGTCGGCCAGAAAGCAGGGCGCATGAGGTGCGCGGTCTCCTGGGAGATCTGCACCAAGTACTCCTCGATCTCCTGCTTGTACGTCCTCCACGCGAAGTAGGTGTAGGACTGGTCGAAGCCGATTGCGCCAAGGGTGCGCATCATGGCAGGGCGCGTGAAGGCCTCGGCCAGGAAGAGCGTGCCCGGGTACTGCGCCTTGATGTCGGCGAGCAGGCGCTCCCAGAAGGGGATTGGCTTCGTGTGCGGGTTGTCGACGCGGAAGATCGTCACGCCGTGGTTGATCCACAGTTCGATGACGTCACGCACCGCCTGGTAGATGCCCTCCGGGTCGTTGTCGAAGTTCAACGGATAGATGTCCTGATACTTCTTCGGGGGGGTTCTCCGCGTACGCGATCGTGCCATCGGCGCGCGTCGTGAACCACTCGGGGTGCTCGGTGACCCACGGGTGGTCGGGGGAGCACTGGAGGGCCAGGTCGAGCGCCACCTCCATGCCCAGGCCTCGGGCGCGTTCGACGAAACGGTCGAAGTCATCGAAGGTACCCAGATCCGGGTGGATGGCGTCGTGCCCTCCCTCGGGCGCGCCGATCCCATAGGGGGAACCTGGGTCACCGGGGGCTGCGATCAGGGAGTTGTTCTTGCCCTTACGGAACGTCGTGCCAATCGGGTGGATCGGCGTCAGGTAGACAACGTCGAAGCCCATGTCGGCGATGCGTGGCAGGTCCTCGGCGGCATTCGCAAGCGTGCCGGACACCCAGGAGCCGTCGGGGTTCTGGTAGGCACCCGCCGAGCGTGGGAAAATCTCGTACCACGCGCCGGCGAGGGCCTTGGTGCGGGCCACGTCGAGCGGGTAGACGCGGGAGGAATCAAGCAGATCCCGCAGCGGGTGGTCGCGGAAGACCAGGCGGATGCGCGAAGAGATACCGGCGGACAGACGCTGCTGGGGGGAATGCGAGCTGTCGCGCAGGCGACGCGCGGCGTCATGCAGGGCCTCGATGTCAGCGTCCGACGGGGGACGCTGACTCGCGTTGTGGAAGGCGTTGCCGGCGGCAGCGCGTTCCATGAGGCGCGCGCCCTCCTCCAGCATCAGCTCGACGTCGACACCGGCGCCGACCTTGACGGCTGCGTCGTGACGCCAGGTGGAGTAGGGGTCCGACCAGGAATCCACGCGGAACGACCACGCGCCGGGAGCGTCGGGGGCCACCCAGGCCTCGTAACGGTCCAGGCCGGGGGCAATATCGACCATGCGGGTACGGGAGTATTCACCTCCGTCCGGGCGTAGAAGGACGGCCTCGGCGGCGAATGCGTCGTGTCCTTCGCGGAACACGGTCGCACGAATGGGGAAAGGTTCGCCTTCGGTCGCCTTAGCGGGAAGCGTTCCGTCCTCGATGACGGGGAACACTTCGATGATCGGGATACGGGGCAACAGTTTCTCGCTCACATGTCCAACCCTAACCTATGGACCGACCTGCGGATAGGCGAAGATCACACCCCGGGATGTGACCGATCTCCTAGGTGTGTTGTGCGTGCTCAGAGTGTCGTGCGAGTCGCCAATAAATCAGGGCGGCACCCGAGTGATTCGGATGCCGCCCCCACAAGGACGCTTGCCGTGCGCCTCGACGTTACATGCTCGAGTCCGGGAGCGACGCCATGATCGCTGCGCCGAAGAGAACGAAGAAAAGAACCGCCACGAGTCCGCAGATGATCTGCCAGATGAGTGCGGCGCGCGCGAAGTTCCGCTTGGCGGGGGAGCCGCCGGAGCCGAGCGCAAGCACCAGCAGGTAGACGAAGCCGACCAGAGGAAGACCCATCAGGAAGAGGGTGAGCATCCAGCCGCCGACGGAATCGTCGGGGTGCTCAGGGAACTGGTTGTATGCCATGGTGCCTCCTAAGGAGAGTTGTGCGTGGGATTAATAGTTCATCTGCATCGCGGTGCGGACCTCAGACAGGGTCTGATCAGCCTGTTCGTTGGCGCGCTCGTTGCCGGCGTGCAGGATGGACAGCAGGTAGTCCTCGTTTGCGATGAGCTCGGCGCGGCGCTCGCGCAGGGGAGCAAGCATCTCGTTGAGGGACTCGGTGACGAGGGCCTTCAGGGTGCCCGCGCCCGCGTCGCCGATACGGTCCGCGATCACTTCGGGCGCATCGCCCGTAGCCAGGGATGCCAGCATGAGGAGATTGGAGACCTCGGGGCGGCCAGCGGGATCGAAGGTGATACGGCGCTCGGCGTCCGTCTTTGCCTTCTTCAGGATCTTCGCGGTCTCGTCGGCGGTCATGCGCAGCTCGATGGTGTTGCCGCGCGACTTCGACATCTTCTGGCCGTCCGTGCCCAGTAGCAGCGGGACCTCGGACAGGAGGGCCTCCGGGCGTGGGAACACGGGACGCTCGGGAGTGGCGCGGCCGTAACGCTTGTCGAAGCGCTGGGCGATGAGGCGAGCCTGCTCCAGGTGGGGGAGCTGGTCCTGGCCCACGGGCACAATGTTGGCCTTGCAGAACAGGATGTCGGCGGCCTGGTGGACCGGGTAGGTGAGCATGAGGCCCGTCATCGCGCGGCCCTCGGTGGCCTCCAGCTCGGCCTTCACGGTCGGGTTGCGGTGCAACTCCGACTCGGTGACGAGCGAGAGGAAGGGCAGCATCAGCTGATTGAGGGCCGGGACTGCCGAGTGGTTGAAGATCGTGGAGCGCTCCGGATCGATACCCGCGGCCAGGTAGTCAGCGACGAGGCCGAGGACGCGCTCACGGATCGGTCCCACGCCGTCGCGGTCGGTGATCACCTGGTAGTCGGCGACCAGAACCCAGGTCTCAACCCCGCGGTTCTGCAGCAACACGCGGTTGCGCAGGGTGCCGAAGTAGTGGCCCAGGTGCAGGTGGCCGGTCGGACGGTCACCCGTGAGGATGCGGAAACGCGACGGATCCTGGTCGATCGCCAGATCGATCTCGGCGCTGCGGGCCTTCGAGCGGGCCAGCGAGGCATCAGAGGTTGCGGTTTCCAGGGCATCTTCACTGCGAGTCATGCGTTGATCCTAACGAGTGGAAGGGGGGAAAGAAAAGTCGGGGCGCGTCAGTGTTCGGGCTGAAACGCGATGTCGGAGAGCAGGATTGTCACGGACAGAGCCTCAATCGTCAGCGTGGTACGAGGCATGACGTGCTCGACTTCGATGGAGAGTTCATTCGGGTCGAGCGAGGAACTGACGCCGCCGTCCGCGGGGGTTTCCCACACGGTGGAGTAGGCGATCAGCCAGTCCAGGTCGTGGCCCTCGGGCAGTGTCACTTGCGCGTCGTCGAGGTTCGCGTTGATGATGATGAGAGCGTCGCGGTCGCCCCATTTGACGCCCGAGCGCAGCATCTGGAACGTGCGGTGGCGCGAATCCGTCCAGCCGTAATCCGGGCATGCGGGTGCCCTGGGCGGTGTACCACGACAGGTCGGGGAGCGAGTCGCCGCCGTAGGGGTGGCCGGTCGCGAAGCTGTCGGGGCGCAGCACCGGGTGCGCCTTACGCAGGGCGATCAGCCAGGAGACGGCGTCGATCTGCGCCTGCTGTCCCTTCGGCCAGATCCCAGTCGACCCACGAGATCGGGCTGTCTTGGCAGTAGGCGTTGTTGTTGCCGTTCTGGGTGCGCCCGAACTCATCGCCGCCCGTGAGCATCGGCGTGCCTGAGGAGACGAACATGGTCGCCAGGATGTTGCGCTGCGAGCGGGCGCGCAGGCGTGCGATCGGCATGTTGGCGAGGATCGCGTAGGGGGTGGCGGCGTCCGGGTGGGTCGCGCCCGACGCGAGCGTTCCTTCGAGGCCGTGGTTCCACGAGCGGTTGTCATCGGAGCCGTCGCGGTTGTTCTCGAGATTGTCCTTGTTGTGCTTGCGGTCGTAGGCCGTCAGGTCGGCGAGCGTGAAGCCGTCGTGAGCGGTCACGAAGTTGATCGACGCGCGAGGTCCCGCGCAGCCGACCGAGGCCGTGCTCGAAGACGTCCTGGGAGCCGGACAGGCGGGTCGCCAGGTCGTTGGGACCCGAGACGATGTGGCCCGAGGCCTGGGCGCGCACGTCCGCGAGCCAGAAGTTACGCAGGGCACCGCGGTAGTGGTCGTTCCACTCGGAGAAGGGCACCGGGAAGTTGCCGGTCTGCCAGCCTCCGGGACCCACATCCCACGGCTCGGCGATGAGCTTCGTGTGGGTGAGGATATCGTCCGTCGCCATCGCGATGAGGAGCGGGTGCATCGGGCTAAAGCCGGTGGAGAACCGGCCCAGCGTGGCGGCCAGGTCAAAACGGAACCCGTCCACGCCCATGTCGCGCACCCAGTAGCGCAGGGAGTCCAGGACCATCTGGATGGTCTTGGGGCGGTCCATGTTCATCGTGTTGCCGGTGCCGGTCACGTCGATGGTCTGGATGGGACGCGAGGTCGTATGGCGGTAGTACATGTCGGAGTCCAGGCCGCGCCACGACAGCGACGGGCCGGCGTCTCCGCCCTCGCACGTGTGGTTGTAGACGACGTCGAGGATGACCTCGATGCCCGCCTGATGCAGCAGGGAGACCATGCCGCGGAACTCGTCGACGACTGCCTGGGCACCGCGGGCACGCGATTCGGCGGTCGCGTAGGAGGGTTCGGGAGCGAAGAAGGAGAGCGTCGAGTACCCCCAGTAGTTCGTGAGGCCTCGTTCGGTGAGGAAGGGTTCGTCGCACTTGGCGTGGATCGGCAGCAGCTCAACGGCGGTGATGCCCAGGTCCTTCAGGTAGGACACGGAGGCGGGGTGGGCGAGGCCAGCGTAGGTTCCGCGCAGGGGCTGGGGCACTCCCGGCATGTTCTTCGTGAAGCCCTTGACGTGGATCTCGTAGATTACCGTGGTTTCCCAGGGCGTGCGGGGCTGAGGAATGATCGGGAAAGAGGATTCGACCACGACCGAGCGCGGCATGTGCGGCGCGGAGTCGAGGGGAGAGCGGCGCATCGGGTACTCCGACGGGTACAGCTCATCGTCCACGCAGTGCGCGTACACCGCCGGCTTCAGGTCCACGACGCCGTCTACGCCTCGACCGTAGGGGTCCAGCAGGAGCTTGCGGGAGTTGAAGAACTTTCCGCCGTCCGGGTCCCACGTACCGTGCGCACGGAAGCCATAGCGCGTGCCCGCGCCGTATCCGCGGGATGTGGCCGTGCCAGATGCCCGTCTTTCGGACCCAGGAGGGCGAAGCGTGTCTCAGCCCCAGCCTCGTCAAAGATGCACATATCCACGGAGGAAGCACCGCGCGCGATCACCGCGACGTCGAGGCCGTCGCCCGACGGGTGAACGCCCAAGCGCGTGGGCAGCGGGTTAGGTTCAGTGACGCGCCTTGTGGGAGCGTGGGACGAGCCGGATCGCTCGGACATACAATTGTGCCTCTTCCTGGTGAACGGCTGGTCAAAGCCGTTACGTCGTGGACATAGCCTCCCCCTATCATACGGGACCACTCACATGCCGGTCGGATTGATGGGAAGAAAGGCCTATGACGAGGCGCACGCGCGATTGATGTCCACCTACTCCGGGTGAGGGGCGCGGACTGCGGCATGTGCCGGTGAGGTGACCCTCATATGGGCGGGGGGCGCGGAATGTGGCACGCTAGGAGGCATGAGAATTGTCGTGTGTGTGAAGCATGTCCCGGACATGCAGTCCGAACGCCGTTTTGAGGGCGGCCGCCTGGTGCGCGGTGAGGACGATGTACTCAACGAGCTGGACGAAAACGCCATCGAGGCCGCCGTGCAGCTGAAGGAAGCAGAAGAGGACGCGGGCCGCGAGGCCGAGGTCGTTGCCCTGACCATGGGGCCTGAGGACGCCGAAGACGCGCTCATGCGCGCCCTGCAGATGGGCGCTGACCGCGCCTACATCGTTTCCGACGAGTTCCTCGAGGGTTCCGACGTCATCACGACGGCGTCCGTGCTCTCCGTCGCCATCGCGAAGATCGCTGACGAGTGCGGCCCCGTCGATCTGGTCATCACCGGCATGGCCTCGCTGGACGCAATGACCTCCATGCTGTCCGGTGCCCTGGCCGCCAAAGCCCACATGCCGCTGCTGGGCCTGGCCCGCTCGATGAGCGTCGAGGACGGCACCGTGACGATTGAGCGCTCCGTCGACGGTTTCACCGAGACGCTGCGCGCGGCCCTGCCAGCCGTGGTCTCCGTGACCGACCAGATCAACGAGCCGCGCTACCCGGCCTTCGCCGCGATGAAGGCGGCCCGCAAGAAGCCCCTGGACCAGTGGGGTATTGACGACCTCGTCGAGGTTCCCGGCGGGCAGGACCTGGTCCTGCGCCGCGCGCTCACCTCCGTGACCTTCAGCGAGGAGAACGTGCGCGACGGCTCCGGCACGATCATTCAGGACGCCGGCGAGGGCGGTCGCGCGCTGGCTGACTACATTCTTTCGGTGGTGAAGTGACATGACGCAGCAGATGCATTCCCCGATCCTCGTCCTGGCCGACCAGGCCGGGTCCCGCCTGACGTCCCTGGCGCGCCAGGCGGTGACGCTCGCGGCGTCGCTGACCTCCGGCGACGTGGTCGCGCTGTCCGTCGCCTCCGTCCCCGACACGGCTGCCCTGGCAGAGCTGGGTGCCACCCGCGTCCTGCACGCCGACCTGGGTGCTGCGGGTCACTCCTCTGTCGTCGCCTCCGACGCGGTCATCGCCGCTCTGGGCACCGACTCCTACGGCCTGGTGCTGGTGTCCTCGGACTACCGCGGTCGCGAGATCGCTGGCCGCGTCGCCGCCCTCACCGAGGCTGGCGTCGTCTCCGGTGCCTCCTCCGTGTCCTTCGACGGTGGCGTCCTCCAGGTCGGCAAGACCGCCCTGGGTGGTTCCTGGTCGATGGGCATCGTCCTCGAGGGACAGACCCCCATCGTGGGTATCTCCTCGGGCATTATCGACGAGGCGCCGGTGGCCTCGCCCGCATCCCTGACCCCCGAGCCTCTCGCCGTTGAGCTGAGCGCCGAGGCGTCCGTGATTGAGGTTGTCTCCAGCGTGGCCGACGAGGAGGAAGGCGTGTCCCTGGCCGATGCCTCCACCGTCGTGTGCGGTGGCCGCGGCGTGGACGGCGACTTCGAGCTGGTTCGTTCCCTCGCCGACGCCCTGGGTGGTGCCGTGGGCGCGACCCGTGTTGCCTGTGACGAGGGCTGGGCTCCGCGAGCTGAGCAGATCGGGCAGACGGGCCTGACTGTCACGCCGAATCTCTACATCGGCCTGGGCGTCTCCGGTGCCATTCACCACACGGTCGGTATGCAGTCGGCCGCCCACATCGTCGCCGTGTGCGATGACCCGGATGCCCCGATCTTCGAGATCGCGGACTTCGGCGTGGTCGGCGACGTGACCGAGGTGGTCCCGGCTGCCTTGGCAATCATCGAGGAGGCGCGCGCCCAGGCGTGAGCGTCTACCTCGACCACGCGGCCACGACGCCGCTGCGCGAGTGCGCCCTCGAGGCGTGGACCCGCGCCCAGCGTGACCTGGCCGCCACCCCCGGCAACCCCGCCGCCCTCCACTTTGGAGGGCGGCGGGCCCGTCGCATGCTGGGCGACGCGCGCGAGCAGGTCGCAGCTGCACTCGGTGCCGACATCCACGAGGTCATCTTCACCTCCGGTGCCACTGAATCCGACGCCCTCGGCGTGATGGCCGCCGCCCGGGTGTGCGTCGCCGCGAGAGTGCTCGCGACCTCATCGTTGTCTCCGGCCTCGAGCATGACGCGGTCGCCCACCAGCGAGAGGTCGCGTCGCGCGAGGGCTTCGAGTGGGAGGTTCTGCCCGTCGACGCGGGTGGCCTGTCGGTGCTGCCAGCGACTGAGGGCGCCAGTGCGCCCGTGTCCTGGGACGGACGCCTCGCGCTCGGATCCATGACCCTCGTGTCCTCCGAGATCGGTACGATCCAGCCGGTCGCCGACTTTCGCTGCCCTCGTCCATGCCAGCGGAGGCCTCGCGCATTCTGATGCTGCTCAGGCGATCCCGACTCTGGATGTTTCTTTCGCAGAGCTTGGCCTCGACCTCATGAGCGTGGGCGGGCACAAGGTCGGCGCGCCCGCCGGCATTGGCGTCCTTCTCGCCCGGCGTGGCATCCCCATGGCGACCGACCGTCCCGGCGGCGGTCACGAGCGTTCGATCCGCTCGGGCACGCCCGACGTCGCGGGTGCCTGCGCGCTCGCCGCCGCCCTCACCGAGGCCGTTTCCGAACGCACCGCTTTCGCCGAGCGCGCGGCATCCCTGCGCGCCCACCTGCTGAGCCGCCTGCCGGACGGCACGTACTCGACGGTGGGGGAGTCGGCCTCGTCGAGCGCGATCATCCACCTGTCCCTGCCAACCGCCCGCCCCGAGGCCGTCCTCATGGCCTTCGACATGGCCGGCATCGCCGTGTCCGCCGGGTCCGCATGCCACGCGGGAGTGACGCGCCCCTCCGACATCGTCATGGCGATGGGACGCAGCGAGGAGGAAGCCCTCGGCGTCCTGCGCATCTCTCTGGGACACGAGACGACCGTCGCCGACATCGATGCCTTCCTGGCCGCCCTGCCCGCCGCGATCCGCGCGGGAGCCGCCCTGGACGGCGTCTCCCACGTGCGCAACGAACGAAACGAGGAACGCTAAATGCGAGTTCTGGCAGCACTGTCGGGCGGCGTGGACTCCGCCGTCGCCGCAGCGAAGGCCGTCGAGGCTGGGCACGACGTCGTCGGCGTCCACATGGCCCTGTCCTCCCAGCCGCAGGAGTGCCGCATCGGTTCGCGCGGCTGCTGCTCCATCGAGGACGCGGGAGACGCCGCGCGCGCCGCTGAGATCATCGGCATCCCCTTCTATGTGTGGGACCTCGCCCAGGAATTCGAGCAGACCGTCATCACTGACTTCGTCGAGCAGTACCGGGTTGGGCGCACCCCCAACCCCTGCGTGCGCTGTAACGAGTTCGTGAAGTTCCGCGAGCTGGCCAGCCGCGCCCGAGCACTCGGCTTCGACGCAGTGTGCACCGGCCACTACGCCGCCATCGTGGACGGGGAAGCAGGACCCGAGCTGCACCGCGGAGCTGACACCCTCAAAGACCAGTCCTACGTGCTGGCCGTCATGGGGGCCGAGGAACTGACCCGCGTCGTCCTGCCGCTGGGGGACGCCCCCAACAAGGCGTGGGTGCGCTCCGAGGCCGAGCGCCTGGGCCTGGGCGTGTCCAACAAGCCGGACTCCTACGACATCTGCTTCATCCCCGACGGCGACACGCAGGGCTTTCTGCGCTCCCACCTGGGCGCTGCCGAGGGCGACATCGTTACCCCCGACGGCGAGGTCCTGGGGTCGCCACGAGGGCTACTGGAACTACACGGTCGGACAGCGCAAAGGCCTGGGCATCGGAGCGCCCTGCACCCGACGGTCGCCCCCGCTACGTCCTCGAGACCAGGCCCGAGACTAACCAAGTCGTCGTCGGTGCCTCCGAGCTTCTGTCCATCTCCCGTATTGAAGCGACGGACGCCGTCTGGCTCGCCTCCGACGACGACGGCTCCGATGCCACCGACCTCTTTGTGCAGCTGCGCGCGCACGGCACGCCCGTTCCCGTCGCGTCGTTGATGCGGGATGAGCAGGCTGGAACCATCAGCGTTGTCCTCGAAGCAGGGCGCGCGTGGCGTGGCGCGGGGCCAGTCGATGGTCGTCTACAGGAGGACACGCGTCCTCGGCGAAGGCACGATCAACGCCACCGCGCGCTGAGTCGTGCTGCGCGCAGGCGCTTCCCGGACCGCGCTGTTCCTTCTTGACAGGTCGTCCACCCAGGCGTACACGCCCTACCCGCCACGCGTATGAGGGACACCACCCTGTGGCGGTAGGATGCCTCGTCATATTGTGTTCGGACGTGGCGGCTCCCATCGGTTAGACTTGGGTGCGCGCGCGAGTGGCGGAATTGGCAGACGCGCTGGATTTAGGTTCCAGTGTCTTTGACGTGTGGGTTCGAGTCCCATCTCGCGCACCGGCATCGCCCCCCTCGCAGTGGGGGCGCGACCCTCATAGACTGAGGGGCATGAGCACTTTGGACATCGGCCAGCAGGCCCCCGACTTTTACCGTCGATACCACCCAGGGGACGCTGTCCCTGTCGGATCTCCTCGCCGCTTCCCTCGCGGGGTGTCGTTGTCTATTTCTACCCGAAGGCATCCACGCCCGGTTGCACGAAGGAAGCCTGCGACTTCCGTGATTCCCTGGCCTCCCTGACCGGTGCTGGCTACTCCGTTATCGGCGTGTCTGCCGACTCGATGGCTGCTCTTGAACGCTTTGCGGAGAAGCAATCTTTGACCTTCCCGCTGGCTTCCGACCCCGATCACGAGGTCCTCGAGGCCTACGGTGCGTGGGGGGAGAAGAAGAACTACGGTCGCACGTACGTCGGCATCATCCGCTCCACCGTCGTCGTTGCCCCGGATGGCACCGTGGCACTGGCTCAGTACAACGTGAAGGCCACCGGTCACGTGGCTCGTCTGCGCAAGGCGCTCGGGATCGACTAACCTCTTGCTTCCTGAGTAATCACCTACTACGCTTGTTCAACAAGTGTTAGGTGAGTGTTGATGGAGGACTCATGGGGGCTGCAATGCCGGACGCATACCGGGTCGGCTCAGGATCGGTCACGCCCGACTATCCGGGAGGCGTGCCCACGCCTCTGGCTGACCGTCCCGCCCTGCCCGCCGAGGCCTCGGCCCTCACCGCGGAACCCACGAAACAAGCCTTCACCCCCGCGCCCGAAGCGCCGACGAAGAATGGCCAGCCGCGAATTGCTCCCCTCTCGTCCGACGTCGAACGCACGGTCATCGCGCGCGTCCCACCCCGGGACGGGTACCCCTTAATCGCGCGGTCATCGCCGACGACCAAGCCCACGCCGGTCGTCACACCCGCACCGAAGGACGAATACACCTCGGCGGTCGTGACCCCCTCCGCCTCCTACACGCAGCCGAGCACGACCCCCGCGCCGCAGGTCGCCCCGCCCACGCTGCCGCTGAGCCGCTTCTCGCCCCAGCAGCAGAGCTTTCGCGCCACGCGAGGAGACCCCCACCGAGCGGGAATACGCCCACTGTGACGAGGCCTCGGCAGCCTTCTACGGGGACAGTGACGATGACTGGAGCGCCGCGCATGACCTGCCCACGCGCACCGATGTTGCGCCGAGTAGGCGAGCGTCTCGCGTTCCTCGGAGCGTGCCGGGTGAGCAGGTTGTCGCCCGCTTCACCGAAGCCGACAAGGAACGCCGCCGGGATGCGCGTGCCTATCGCTACGAGGAACTGGACGAGCGCCCGCCCCTGCGCCGCGAGCGCCCCAAGCGGCGCACGCGTGCCATCAGCGGCCTCGCCATGTTTATCGTCGGTTTCCTGCTGGCTATCCTCCTGGCTGTCGGTGCCTACGTGGGGATGTCCTACCTGCGTACTGTGGCGGCCAACAACCTGGCGCACTCGCTCGATGCGTGCTCGGTCAGCAGTCGCTACGCGCGCCTGGCCTCCGACAAGACCTCCCTGACTCTCGTGGCCTACGGGGACGGGGCCAACGGTCTGTCGCAGACGGACTTCCGCTGCATCCTGAATGAGCTCGACACTCCGTCGTCGGTGCGTGAGCGCATGCTGATCACTCGCGCGGTCGACGGTGCCCAGCACGAGGAATGGAACGTCTACCGCGTGACCTGGACGTATCACCCCGAGGATGGACTCAGCGTCGTCCTGAGCACCCGATAGGAACACCATCAGGAGTTATCTCAGGGATCACGATCTGAGATATTGCGTCAGATGAGTCACGGCACCGCCGTAAAATCAACAGGCATTTCACGCGTGAAGGAGCCTGTTGTGTCCGATACACTGCCCGCCGCCCCCGTCGGCGATGATATTGCCTTGGCGATCCGAGGCCTCGTCAAGATATACGGAAACCTCGTCGCCGTCGCCGACCTCTCCCTCGACATCCCCACCGGGTCGTTCTACGGGATCGTCGGCCCCAACGGTGCCGGTAAAACCACGACGCTGACCATGGCCACCGGCCTGCTGACCCCCGACCGTGGCACCGCCTACGTGCACGGCGTCGATGTGTGGGGTGACACCCATCGGGCGCGCGGCCTGCTCGGCGTCATGCCCGACGGCATGCGCCTCCTCGACCGACTCTCCGGCCCCGACTTCCTCGTCCACGTCGGCATGCTGCACGGGTTGGATGCCTCTACCGCCCGCGAGCGCGCCCAGGAACTGCTGGCCGCCCTCGATCTGGCCGAGGCGGGCAAGAAGCTGATCAGCGACTACTCGGCCGGCATGACGAAAGAAGATCGCGCTGTCCGCCGCCCTCATCCACTCCCCGCGTGTGCTCGTCCTCGACGAACCCTTCGAGGCCGTCGACCCCGTCTCCGCGGCCAATATCCGCCAGATCCTCACCGACTACACGCGCCGAGGCGGCACCGTCATCCTGTCCTCGCATGTGATGGCGACCGTCCAGCAGCTGTGCACGCACGTCGCCATCATCGACAAGGGGCGCGTCCTCGTCGCCGGCACCACCGACGAGGTCGCCCAGGGCGGCGACCTGGGGGAGCGCTTCACCTCCCTGGTCGGCGGCGTCCATTCCGAGGAAGGCCTGTCGTGGTTGGGCAACTGATTCGCCTCAAGCTCCGCATCATCTGGAATACGGTTCGTCGCCAGACTGCCGTGCTGGTGCTCGCGATCCTCGGCACCCTGCAGTTCGGGACCATGTATGTGGGCGCGCTGGTGGGAACCGCCTTCCTTTCTCAATCCGAAGGAGCAGCGACCCTTGCGGCGGTGCTGCCCATCGTGGGTCCCGTCGTCTTCCTCCTGTGGTTGATCCTGCCGATCCTGTTCTCAGCGATGGATAATTCGCTGGATCCCGTGCGCCTGTCGCCCTACGTCGGGCCGAGCAAACGCCTCGGTGCGGCGCTGGCGGCATCGACGGCCGTGGGTCCAGGCGGCCTCCTATCCGCCATGGCTCTCTTTGTGCCCGTCTGGTTTGCCCTGTGGCGTGCCCAGTGGGTGGCGGCCCTCGGGTGGCTCCTCGCAGGCATCGTCACCCTTCCTCTTGCGGTGCTGTGGGCGCGCGCGGTCGGAACCTGGTTTGCGGTGCGCCTGGATAGCTCGGGCAAGAAAGACACACTGACCATGGTCGGCTTCGTGACTTTCTTCGTTGTGCTGACCCCGCTGGGCTACTGGATGAAACTCCTGTCGGAGAATTTCTCAGCCGAGGTCTTCTACGCCGGGATGAACGTCGCTCTGTGGACGCCCGTCGGCGCGCCCTTCGGCGTCGTCGCCTCGCTGCTCGAGGGCGCGTGGGTGGCCGCCGCGATCCGTGCGCTCATCACGGTGGCCACGGCCGTCGTCGGCTGGCGCGCCTGGCTGGCCGTCCTGCGCCCCGTCATGAGCGGCTATGCCGGTGAGGTTAGTGCCGACGCGCAGCGCGCCATCGACGAGGGGCGCCACCTCATCGATGAGTCCGTCGAGGAGGACGCGCGAGGACAGCGCACCGCGCAATCTCGAGCGGCTGGCCTGCGCAGCGTCGATACGTTCACGCGGCTGGGCCTCGGGGTGCGCAGCGCTTCGCTGGCTGCGCGTACGCTGCGCTACTGGGTCGTAGATCCCCGCCTCAACATGAACCTGGTGTTTGCCGTGATCTTCCCGATCATCGGAGTCCTCATGGGGCGCGTGGGTACCGAGGATCACATGAGTCAGCTCCTGTACACAGGCATTTTCCTCTACCTGGTGCCCATCACGTCGGGCATGGCCGTCGGCGCACTCATGCAATACGATTCGACGGGCGCGTGGATCGTCGTCTCATCCGGCATGAGCGGGCGTGAGGAGCGTCGCGGTCGCCTCGTGGGTTCCCTCAGCATCCTCATTCCCCAGGTCATCGGATACCTCATTCACGATGTCGTCGCAGGAGTGAGTGCCGCGGACTTCGTGTTCCACCAGGTGATGGGTGTCGTCCTCTTTTCGGGCGCGACCGCCACGACCCTCGTCGTGAATGCGCGCTGGGTGTATCCGGTTCAGCCTCCGGGCGTCTCACCGATGGCGACGAAGGGCACCGGGTCGTTCCTGATGACGATGCTCCTGCAGCTCATCGGCTTCGCGGGGGTCGCGGTTCTGCAGCTGCCCTCCTATGTGCTCATCGCCTTGGCGTCCTTCGGCCTCATTCCGACGTGGGTTGCCTACGCGGTTGCTCTGCCGTGGTCCGTCCTCATCCTGGAGGGTGCCGTGCGCGTCGGTGGGCGCGTCTGGGACCGCTACGCGGTGGCCGCGCTCACCACGATTCGCAGCTGGCCGGGACACTGATCACTCGTTCTGCGTCTCCTGCCCGAGGCCGGGGTTGCCCACTGGGGTTCCCCGGCCTCGTCCCTTTGTGCCCGAGAATGTTGCTGCCTGGTCCCGGTGTGATGGTCGTCACGGTGAGAGAGTGTCGTGTGTCGGCGCAGGTCAGCGTGCGTGCAGCGAATACGAGCGAGAGTGAAGGATTCAGAAATGCCGATATCGGTACGTAAATCAGCAGACAAGCGAATGGATACAGAGTAATCTCATGTCTGTAACGTAACCTATCAACACAAGGAAACCTCTATGCGTGCCCCATTGTTCAAGCGCGCCGTGGCTGTCGCCGCCACGCTCTGCGCTGCACTCGCTCCCAGTCTCCTGGCGCGGCCCGCGCTCGCGGCGGATGTTGCGGGACCAGCCACGTGCTACCTCGCGGACGAGAATGACAACATCCTCGAGCCGCGACGTCAATACGTGCCAAATGACGGGGCCGGTGAGATTCCCGTGCATCCCAGCCCGGTCGTTACCCGGCCAGTACACACTGGAAATCAGCGCACCGGCGCTCAACTTCGATCCCGACCAACCCGATGTCTATTTCGTGTGCGAAGTCTTCTATTCCGCCCTGGGGAGTGTGCGCCTCGTGGACGCCGATGGAACCGTGCTGGCGACGCAGCGTTACGGCAACGATCAGAATGACCCGTCGCGCGCAGCGCTCACTGCGCTACCGGCGTTGCCCGAGGGGTACGAAATCGTCCCGGGCCAGACGATCCGAGGCTTCGACGCTGCCGCTCGCACGGTTGATCCGAATGATCCCACGAACGCGCGTGCTGTTGGTGCCGATACGGACATTCAGATCCGTCAGATCACTGGGCAGCCCACGCCGGCACCTAGCCCGTCCACGCCGTCTACGCCGTCTACTCCATCCACACCTTCCACTCCGTCTACACCTTCCACTCCATCTGCACCTTCCACTCCGTCTGCACCTTCCACTCCGTCTACACCTTCCACTCCGTCTACACCTGTCCCTCAGACGCCCTCCACCCCGTCGCATCACACTCCTGCGACTCCCACTCCTCAGACTCCCGCTGGCGTGACACCCACTGCTCCCGTGACTCCGGTTCGGAGCAAGACCGCTCCCTCCCATGGGCTGGCGAAAACAGGCAGCGATGCGACTATTCTTGGTGGTACGGCAGGCATCCTCGCGCTCCTGGGGGCGGGTGCTATTGCCGTGAGAAGGGCGCGCGCCTGACACGCAGAAGCGGTCGCGCCATTCGCCGCAGCAAAGGCCATTGTGTTCAATCGATAGAGATGTCCACACTCAGCGCTTGAAGGACGAGGCCGGGGTTCCCCTATGGGGGTACCCCGGCCTCGCTATCGGTCGGCGTCGTGCTTGGTTGCTGTTCCTTGGGGTTGTGCTCGGTTGCTGTTCCTTGGGGTTGTGCTTGGTTGCTGTTCCTTGGGGTTGTGCTTGGTCACCGTTCGTTGGCGCGAGAGCTTCCCAGGCCACGAACTCATCAAGGTGCTTGGCCGTGGAGTCAATGTCGTTTAGCGTCGTGATTTGGCAGAGTTTATACCGCCAGCGCTGACGACCTGTAGACGTCTGACCGTGACGGATCACGGGGCAGCCACACGCGCCCACGGTGCAACAGTGGCAGGAACGAGGCAAACACGACCAACTAAAACCACGACTTTCCCGCACCAGCACACCGAAAAGTCACCCCTCCAGCAACACGTAGTGTCCTATGACCCCAAAACCAACACGTTTTGTCCTTTAACCCCACGTTCGGGTAGTCGAATCGCATGCGAGTGTCTGGGGGTCTTGAGGTGCCTGCTGGCGGTCCGCATGGCCCGAGGGGCTGAAGGGAGTGGTCATCCCAGATACGAAAGACCGGTGATCCGAGGATCACCGGTCTTCTGTGCGTCATGGGGGACTTGAACCCTCAACCCGCTGATTAAGAGTCAGCTGCTCTGCCAATTGAGCTAATGACGCGGGAACTCTCACCGGCGGTAGCCAGGGAAAGCTGTGCGTCATGGGGGACTTGAACCCTCAACCCGCTGATTAAGAGTCAGCTGCTCTGCCAATTGAGCTAATGACGCGGGGGTCTTTGCAACCGAGAGATAAATATACACAGATTGGTGGCTGCGTACAAGTTAATGCGCCCATCAGTGTCCTATGTCGCATCCTGGGCGGTTGGGGAGGGCGTTCTTGCCTACAATGGGAGCCCGGATGAAAGGGGAGACCATGTCGGAGGCGTCGAGCGACTACTCAACGGTCGTTGAGGACATTCTGAAGCTCGTGTGGAGCGCCGAGGAAGCTGGCCGTGACGGCGTGAAACCGAAGGATATCGGCGAGCACATGGGAGTGGTTCCCTCGACGACGACGGAGAACGTGCAGCGCCTCGTACGACAGGGACTGGTCACGCACGAACCGTACGGGCGTGTGCGCCTGACGGAGCAGGGGCGCGGGGTCGCCCTGGGGATGGTGCGCCGCCATCGGCTCCTGGAGACCTACCTGCATGAGGCCCTCGGCTTTTCCTGGGATGAGGTGCACGAGGAGGCGGAGATTCTTGAGCATGCCGTCTCCGAGCGGCTCCTCAATCGCCTCGACAAGGTGCTCGGTTATCCCACGCGCGATCCGCACGGCGACCCGATCCCGCGTGCGGACGGTTCGAGCGACGAGATCCCAGGAGTGCCTCTGGACACCCTCCCGGTTGGGAATGGGGGAGAGGTCGAGCGTCTGCCCGACCGTGACCCGCAGGCGCTGCGCGCGTGGGAGGAAGCGGGACTCGTACCCGGTGCCCACGTCGTCGTCCTTGCCAGTGAGGCTGGTGGGATTGTGGTCTCCCTCGAGGACGGGCAGATGGTGCACATCGAGGACACCCAGGCCTCGGGCATCATTGTGCGCGGCTGAGTGCGCTTTCGCCTCTCGCTCAGCGTTGCCAGTGACGAGGCCGTGGCCGCGCCCGCTGATCCGCGCTGCGTGGGCGGGAGTGGGGCGAGGCCACGGCCTAGCTGAGTGAGAGGGTGATGGGTAAGCGTCAGGCGAGTGCCGGGGAATTCATGGTCGCGGGCACGTGGGCCTTGTGGCCCGCGGCGAGGAGCGCTTCGCGCAGTGCGGCCATGGTGGCGTCGAGATCCTTGTCTGAGGCCGGGGTAGCCTTCGACAGGAGAATGTCGGTCTCGTCGCGCAGGGGGATCACGTGCAGGTGGGTGTGGGGCACCTCGAAGCCAGCGATGGCCAGGCCCGCGCGCGGAACGCCGAATGCCGCCTTCTGGGCGAGACCAATCGCGCGCGCCACCTTCATGAGGTGCGCTGCGACGTCCGAGGGGGCATCGGTCCACGCCTCATAGGGGCAGCGCGGGACGACCAGGACGTGCCCGGGTGAGGTGGGTTCAATCGTGGCGAACGCGACGCACAGGTCGTCGGCCCACACGAAGCGTCCGGGCCAGACGCCCGAGATGATGTTTTCAAAAACAGTGCTCATGCGACTATTGTCACCTATTTGTGCTCGCTTCGGTGGGCGGGCGCATCCGGCGACGCGGGCGGGCGTGAACTACCCTGGTGAAGAGTATTGTTACGCGACCCATCGTTAAGCGAGGAACGCACAGATGAGCGAAAATCCGCAGAGTGCCCCGGCCCAGCGCTACACCGCGCAGCTCGCCGGTCAGATCGAGACGAAGTGGCAGGACCGTTGGGAGGAGCTGGGCACGTTCTACGCGGACAACCCGACCGGTGCCCTGGCCGGCCCGCTGGCGTCACGCACCCCCTACTTCATCCTCGACATGTTCCCCTACCCCTCGGGTAAGGGCCTGCACGTGGGGCACCCGCTCGGCTACATCGCGACCGACACGCTGGCGCGCTACCGCCGCATGAAGGGCGACAATGTCCTGTACACGATGGGCTACGACGCTTTCGGCCTGCCCGCCGAGCAGTACGCCGTCCAGACCGGCCAGCACCCGGCCATCACCACGAACCAGAACATCGCGAACATGCGCCGCCAGCTGCGCCGCATGGGACTGTCCCACGACTCGCGCCGCTCGTTTGCGACCACCGACATCGAGTACGTGCACTGGACGCAGTGGATCTTCCTGCAGGTCTTCAACTCGTGGTTCGACCCGCAGGCCACGGCACCCGACGGTTCGAAGGGTGCCGCTCGCCCGATCAGCGAGCTGATCGCCAAGCTCGAGTCCGGTGAGATCCTCCCCGAGGATGGCTCCGATTACAACTCGCTCGACCGCGCCGCCCAGGCGAAGGTCGTCGACTCCTACCGCCTCGCCTACGTCTCCGAGGCACCCGTCAACTGGTGCCCCGGCCTCGGCACGGTCCTGGCCAACGAGGAAGTCACTGCGGACGGACGCTCCGAGCGCGGCAACTACCCGGTCTTCAAGCGCAACCTGCGTCAGTGGATGATGCGCATCACCGCCTACGGCAAGCGCCTGGCTGACGACCTCGACACCATCAACTGGCCCGAGAAGGTGCGCACCATGCAGCGCAACTGGATCGGTCGCTCGGAGGGTGCCACCGTCCGCTTCGACGTGCCCGGCGCGCGCGAGGCGGGGGCCTGCCTCGACTCCCTGGACGTCTACACGACGCGCCCCGACACCCTCTTCGGCGCGACCTTCATGGTCGTGGCCCCCGAGCACCCGATCCTCGGTGGCACCGTCGGCGGCGACGCGGGCGACGAAGCCGCCCTCACCCTGCCGCCCTCCTGGCCCGAGGGCACGAAGGACGCGTGGACGGGCGGTGCCGCCAACCCCGCGGCGGCCGTGAGCGCTTACCGCGCCCAGGCCTCGGCCAAGTCCGAAGCCGAGCGTGCCGACGAAGAACGCACCAAGACCGGCGTATTCACCGGCCTGTTCGGCATCGACCCCGTCAACGGTCGCGAGGTCCCGATCTTCGTCGCCGACTACGTCCTGTGGGGCTACGGCACGGGCGCCATCATGGCCGTGCCCGCCCACGACGACCGCGACTGGGCCTTCGCTCGCGCCTACGACCTCGACATCGTGCGCACCATCGGACCCGCCGACGATCCCTACGGCCCCGACCTCGAGGTCGGCGCGTACACGGGTGACGGCGTCGCCGTCGACTCCGCAAACGACGAGATCGACCTCAACGGCCTCGGCAAGGACGAGGCCAAGGCCGCGATGACCGCCTGGCTCACCGAGAAGGGCCTGGGCAAGCGCACCGTCACCTACCGCCTGCGCGACTGGCTCTTCAGCCGCCAGCGCTACTGGGGCGAACCCTTCCCGATCGTCTGGGACGAGGACGGCGTCGCACACGCCCTGCCCGAGGAGATGCTCCCCGTCGAGCTGCCCGAGGTCAGCGACTACAGCCCGCGCACCTTCGATCCGGACGACGCCGACTCCTCGCCCGAGGCTCCGCTGGGCCGCGCCGAGGACTGGGTGAACGTCACCCTCGACCTGGGCGACGGTCCCAAGCGCTACCGCCGCGAGACCAACACGATGCCCCAGTGGGCGGGATCGTGCTGGTACGAGATGCGCTACACCGACCCGACGAACTCGGAGCGCTTCGCCGATCCGGAAAACCTCGACTACTGGATGGGTCCGCGCGAGGGCAAGGTCAGCGGCGGCACCGACATGTACGTCGGCGGCGTCGAGCACGCGGTCCTGCACCTGCTCTACGCGCGCTTCTGGCAGAAGGTCCTCTTCGACCTGGGCCACGTGCCGGACTCTGAGCCCTACCACACGCTCTTCAACCAGGGCTACGTGCAGGCCTACGCCTACACTGACGCGCGCGGCCAGTACGTGCCCGCCGACGAGGTTGAGGGCGATGAGACGGAGGGCTTCACCTACCAGGGCCAGCCCGTGGGCCGCGAGTACGGCAAGATGGGCAAGTCCCTGAAGAACATTGTCACGCCCGACGAGATGTACGACGCTTACGGTGCCGATGTCTTCCGCGTGTACGAGATGAGCATGGGTCCCCTCGACCTGTCGCGCCCGTGGGAGACCCGCGCGGTCATCGGCTCCCAGCGCTTCTTGCAGCGCCTGTGGCGTAACGCTATCGACGAGGAGACCGGCGAGCTCACGGTCACTGACGAGCCTGCGGATGAGAAGACGCGCCGCCTCGTGGCCCGCACGATCGCCGAGGTCACCGAAGAGTACGAGAACCTGCGCATCAACACCGCGATCTCGAAGCTCATCGTTCTCAACAACCATCTGACCAGCCTGGATACCGCCCCGCGCGACGCTATCGAGCCGCTGGTTCTCATGCTCGCCCCGGTTGCTCCGCACCTGTGTGAGGAGCTGTGGAGTCGTCTGGGCCACGAGGATTCCCTGGCTCGTGAGCCCTTCCCGGTCGTCGAGGATGCTTCGCTGCTGGTCGAGGACACGGTCACGGCCGTCGTCCAGGTCAACGGAAAGGTGAAGGCCCGCATCGAGGTTGCCCCCTCGATTTCCGAGGAGGACCTGATCGCGGCTGCCCTGGCCGAGGCCCCGATCGTCAAGGCCCTCGGTGGCTCCGAGCCGCTCAAGGTCATCGCCCGCGCGCCGAAGCTGGTCAACGTCGTCGTCAAGAAGTGAGGTCGCATGCCTGAAGGCGATGCAGTCCGTCGCCTAGCCGGTACCCTCGACGAGCTTTTCGTCGGGGGTATCGTCTCGGCGTCGTCCCCGCAGGGACGTTTCGCGTCCTCAGCAGCCCTCCTGGACGGGTGGGTCATGCAGCGGGTGCGCGTGCACGGTAAACACATGTTCATCGGTTTCGTGCCGCCCGCCCCGGGCGAGACGTACGAGGCCGGGGTGGCCCTCCTCGAGGGGGCTGCGGCCGGCAGTGGGGAGCCGATCCTCGGTGAGGACGCCCCCTGGCCAGACCGCTGGGTGCACATCCACCTGGGGCTGTACGGCTGGTGGCGATTCAACGGCGATGAGACCGTCGTCGACGAGGGGCACGGTGTTGCTCACCGCATCCCCGAACGTCCAGAAGGGGGAGTGGAACGGTCACACCGAGACCCGCTGGGGCGAGGGCTTCGGCGAGGCCAAGGCGGGGGAATGGGAGCCTCCGGAGCCGGTCGGCGCCGTGCGCCTGCGCGTGTATAACGACCATGCGGTCGCCGACCTGATCGGACCCAACCGCTGCGACCTCATTACCGATGAGGAGCGCATCACAGCGGAGTCGAAGCTGGGGCCGGATCCCCTGGATGCCGGGGCACGCTCCGACGCCGAGGCCATGGAACGTTTCGCCCAGGTCGCCCACTCGAAGAAGCGGGCCATCGGCGAGATCGTCATGGACCAGTCGATCATCGCGGGCGTGGGCAACATCTACCGCGCCGACGCCCTCTTCCTCGCGGGCATCTCGCCGCACCGCAAGGGCGCGACATTTCGCTCAAGCGCCTGCGCGAGCTGTGGGTCCTCATCTGCGACCTCATGAACCGCGGTCTGGCTGCCGGTCGCCTGGATACGATGGATCCGGACGAGGCCCCGAACCCGCCGATTGAGGGTGACGAGGAAGCCTCGCGGTGGTACGCGTACCACCGCACGGGCCGTCCGTGCCTGCGCTGCGGGACGCCGATCCGCGAGGCGCTCATGCAGAACCGGCGCCTGTTCTGGTGTCCATCCTGCCAGCGCTGAGCGTGTGAAAAATCGTCAGGGGAGTGCGGGCCGAGAGGTCCGCACTCCTCGCCACTTGTCAGGCGATCTCCTCGAAGCCGAGCATCGAGTACAGCTCGCGAGCACCGCCGTGGCGCGCATCCAGGCGCAGGGCGAGGGAGTCGAAACCCCAGTGGGTGCACCTGGAGGCCACCTCCGAAACGAGGGCGGTTGCGATGCCTCGCCTGCGGTAGTCCGGCGCGACGATGAGGTCCACGACGAAGGGACCATTCGGCACGTCATCCCAGGGGGATTCGCGTACCACGAGGATCGCGCCAACGAGGGTACCGCCGTCCCAGGCTCCCACGAAGGAATCCTCGGTGGTATCACCGAAGGCACCTTCAAAGGTAAGACGGAGTTCCTCGGATGTTTCAAGGAGCGCCTCGGGCGTGACAGCATCGTCGTACGCCTCGAGGGTGAGCACCGCAAGAGCGGGAATGTCGAATGTTGTGAGCGTGGCGATCTCAATACCCTGGGGGCGATTCGCCGCTGACAACGCGTCCAGTGGGGCATGTAGAGTTCGAGCTTCCATAAACCAACTATAGGTGAGGGTGCTCACTTTGTCGCGGGCCGCAATCAAATTGCTCCCATTGCGGCCCGACCAGCGGCGTTGGGGACTCAGATGTAGAGCGCCGGCTCCTGGAAGAAGTACGCGGGATCGACGATCAAATCGCGGTCGCGCGTATCCTTTTCGGGCTTGGGCAACAGACGCGCGGGCACGCCAATCGCGACGTTTCCGCAGGGCACGTCCTTGACGACGACGGCGTTCGCGCCGATCTTGACACCCGTGCCCACGGTGATGGGGCCCAGCACCTTCGCACCCGCGCCGATCATCACGTGATCGCCGACCGTGGGGTGGCGCTTGCCTGGCGTCATGGCGACGCCGCCCGAGGGTGACGCCGTGGAAGATGACGACGTCGTTGCCGACCTCGGCGGTCTGGCCGATGACGACGCCGGTCGCGTGGTCGATGAAGACGCGGCGTCCGATACGTGCCTCAGGGTGGATGTCGACGCCGGTGAGGGCGCGGGCCGCTGACGACAGGACGCGCGCGGGAGTGCAGGCACCGCGGGTCCACAGGGCATGGGAGACACGGTGGGTCCACAGGGCGTGCACGCCCGGGTACGTCAGGGCGATCTCCAGAGCGGAGGTGGCCGCTGGGTCGCGGCGCTGCGCCGTCACCAGATCTTCGCGAAACAGACCGAGCGCCTTGGTTGGCAGCGCCCGAGACAGGGTGCGCGACAGGGTGCGAACGGTGAGCTTCACGGGAGTCCTCCTACGGTGGATGGATGGGTGAATGCACAGGTGGCCCCGGACATTCTCTCCGGGGCCACTCTAGCGCGTCATAGCAGGTTGTTCAGTCCTCAAGACCGGCGAAAAGAGCAGTCGAGAGGTAACGCTCACCCGTGTCGGGCAGGAGTGTGACAAACTTCTTGCCGGCCAGCTCGGGGCGGGCTGCCACGACCGCAGTTCCGGCCAGGGCTGCGCCCGACGAGATACCCACGAGCAGGCCCTCCTCGGCGGCCGCGCGGCGAGCGAAACTCGAGTGCGGTAGCGGTCTCCACGGACACAACCTCGTCGATGAGATCGGCGTCGAAGGTGTCGGGCACGAAGTTGGGCATGAGGCCCTGGATGCCGTGCGGGCCGGGGGCACCGCCGGTGAGCAGCGGTGACTCGGCGGGCTGGACGGCGACGATGCGCACGTTCGGGTTCTTATCCTTCAAGACCCGCGCGACGCCCGAGATAGTGCCGCCCGTGCCCACGCCGGCGACGAACACGTCGACCTGACCCTCGGTGTCCGCCCAGATCTCCTCGCCCGTGTGGGCGATGTGCGCGGCGGGGTTCGCGGGGTTCGTAAACTGGGAGGCGATGATCGCGCCCGGACGCTCGGAGGCGATGCGCTCGGCCTCGGCGACTGCGGCGGAGACGCCGCCCTTGGGGTCAGTGAGAACCAGTTCGGCACCGAAGGCACGCACAATCGCACGTCGCTCAACGGACATCGAGGCGGGCATGACGATGACGACCTTGTAGCCGCGAGCCGCGCCCACCATTGACAGGGCGATACCCGTGTTACCCGAGGTGGCCTCGACAATCGTGCCGCCGGGGGCCAGCGCGCCCGAGGCCTCAGCCGCGTCGATGATCGAGCGGGCGATGCGGTCCTTGACGGAGGAGGCGGGGTTGAAGGATTCAACCTTTGCGACGACGTCCACGCCGTCGCCGGCGACATGGTTGATGCGAACGAGGGGAGTGCCGCCGATCAGATCGGCGACAGTGGAGGCGATGCGAGCCATGAGGGGTCCTTCCATAAGCGGTGTACCCCAGAATTCTCAACCAGCTGTCGGAGCCTCGTCTAGTTCAACCCGACGGGTTTCCACGTAGCGAAACTTTGCAACACCGGACGAGGCCTGGGCCAGACATGCGTCAATCGACTCCCGGTCGCTCGGATTGATCGCGATGCGCAGCGTCACGTCCGTGCCCCAGATCGTGTCCACGACCGTGGCTCCGCGGCCTCGTAGCTCCGCCTCGATACGCCCCGCATCCCCGGGGCTGAGCTGCGTTTCGAGGATGTCGCGTCCGACCAGGTAGGCGATGGGAGCGCGGGCGACAGCCTCGGACACCGACGTCGAATACGCGCGCACGAGGCCGCCTCCGCCGAGTAGGATCCCCCCGAAGTAACGCGTCACGACAGCCGTCGCGTTCCACGTGTCAGAGGCGCGCAGGGCCTCCAGCATCGGAGTACCCGCCGTGCCCGACGGCTCCCCGTCGTCCGAGGAATGCTGCAGGGAGCGGCATCCGGCGGATCGATCAGGTATGCGGAGCAGTTGTGACGCGCCTGCGGGTGCTCGGACTTGACCGCGTCGATGAGTGCGCGAGCCTCCTGCGGAGTGTCCGTCCTGGCGAGCGTCGTAATAAAGCGGGAACGCTTGATCTCAATCTCGTGGGTGAGGAGCGTGCCAGAGGCGAGCGTGCGAAGAACGGACATGAGGCCAGTCTAGGGGAGAGTTCCCAGCTCCCCAGTCTGTAACCAGAATCGCAGGCGCACCCGCCCGCGCGATATGCCACACGCGCAAGGTCCGTGGTAATCTAGTCGGGTTGTCGCCGTGCGCCCGCGTGGCGCACCGAACCAGAATAGTCGTCGAGAAAGAAGAGGAGCGGTAAGACATGGCAGTTCCCAAGCGCAAGATGTCCCGTGCGAACACCCGCACCCGCCGGTCTACCTGGAAGGCTGATCTTACCGAGCTGAACACCGTCAAGGTCGCCGGCCGTGAGATCCGTGTGCCCCGCCGCCTGGCCAAGGCATACAAGAACGGCCTCCTGGACGTCGAGGGCTGACCTCGCATCCACGCACGGGCCCGGGACTAGTCGTCCCGGGCCTTTGTCATGCCCGCAATTCGACGCGACGCGCCCGCGTGTTACGCGGCACCGCACCATCGATCCTTTTGCCCCGTTAGGAGCGCACATGAACCTGCCGACCACGATCCTCGCCGCGGCCGATGCAACGAGCCACGGCCTCGTCGCCTCTTCCACAGCGACCGACACCGAGGGATCTATCGTCTCCCTTTTTCATCATCGCAGCCGCAGCCGCCGTCGCACCTCTCCTCGCTTCTCTGACGCGCAAGCGCGTGCCCCGACGTCGTGTGGCTGCTGATCCTGGGCGTCGCCGTCGGGCCGAACGCGCTGGGCTTTTGCCTCGCTGACCGAACCGATCTCCGTGTTCCGTGAGGTCGGCATGGGCATGCTCTTCCTCATCGCGGGCACCGAAATTGACGTGCAAGAAGTGCACGGGAGCGCCGGTAAGCGCTCCCTGGCCACGTGGCTGGCCTGCTTCGGGATCGGCCTGGCGGTGTCATGGGTGGCCGTCGCTGCCTCCGGGACCACCGGCGTGGGGTACTCGACCTACATCGCGCTCGCTATCGCGCTGACCTCGACCGCGCTGGGCACCCTTCTGCCTATCCTCATGGAGGCCGGTGTCATGGGCACCACCATCGGCAAAGCCGTTCTGGTGCACGGTGCCATCGGCGAACTCGCGCCCATCGTCGCCATGTCGCTGCTGCTCTCCGCACGCAGCCCCTGGCTCTCCTTCGGCGTCCTCATGTTCTTCGTACTCGCCACCATCGTCGCCGTCGCAATCCCCACGCGATTCGTGCTGCGCCACCCCGAGATCGGGCGGACGATCCTGCACGGTGCCCAGACCTCGCAAAAGACCCTCATGCGCGTCGTCATGGTCATCCTGACGGGCCTCATGGCCCTGTCAGCGGTCCTGGACCTGGACATGGTGCTCGGCGCTTTCGCCGCCGGCATCATCGTGCGCGCCCTCGCGCCCGGTAACTTCACCATGATCGAAGGGGAACTGCGCACGCTCGGCTTCTCTTTCCTGATCCCCTGTTCTTCGTCACGTCCGGAATGACCATCTCGCTGAGCGCCGTCGCCGCTCACCCGTTCCTGCTCGTGAGCTTGGTCGGCGCGATCCTCCTCGTGCGTGGCGTGCCCATCGTCGCTCTCGAGCGCTTCCATGGGACCATCGAGCGGGTCGGCTGGTCGGACGCGACACGCATCGGCCTGTACGGCGCGACCGGCTTGCCGATTATCGTCGCCGTTACCGGCCTGGCATCCTCAACGGGCATCATCCCGACCTGGCTGGCCTCCCTGCTGGTCGTCGCCGGTGCCCTATCGGTCCTGCTCTTCCCGCTTCTGGCCTTCCTGCTGGGCCGCGCCGTTGGAAAGCGCGGCTAACCTCCGCTAGTCTTACAGGCGGCGCACATGCGCCATGCCTCCGTAGCTCAATGGATAGAGCGAGGGCCTTCTAATCCCGAGGTTGCAGGTTCGAGTCCTGTCGGAGGCGCCACCGATCCGCACCGGACGAGCGTTACTGTGCTCACTCCCGCGTGAGACGCGCCGACGCCGAGCGGGGAGCCGATCAGCCGTCGTCGTCCGGATCCCCGGCTCTGTGTGCTCTCAACGCTCCTCAATGGGAACGATGGGCCGGGCGCATCGCTGGTCCTCAGTCAACGGAGCGATCACCTCGGCGAGAGTATCGGCCATCGGAGTGTGATCGTGGTAGTCCTGAAAGTAGTAGCGCGCCGCGACGAAACGCTCACGAACAGGATTCGTGACGCCCGCCAGTCGATCCTCGCGGCTCGGAGGCAGGAATGCTCTCGCATCCAGGTGGTAGCCCGCGTGGTGGGCGAGTTCGGAGAAAAACACGAGCTGCGAGCGCGTGTTTCCCTCGCGGAAGGAATGCACGACGTTGAGAGACGCCCAGCGCAGTGCCAGGTTGTCGACGAACTCGCTCAGCGCCAGTCCGCGTAGATAATCGGCCTCCTGAAGGAGCGCGTACTCGTGCGTCGCGGCCTCGGTCAGCTGCCGCCCTGCCGGCGCATATTCGTGCGGGACCGAATAGTCGCGCGGGTCAAAGTCGGGGAACGCTGACACGTCGGGGCCGAACTTGATCATTGGTCCGCCCATTGGTGCACTGCGCTCCTGGCCTGCCCACGCAAAAGTGTCCTGAAAGATGTGACGATGAATTGCCTTCATGTGGTCGTAGTCGAAGTGGCCCAGGAGAGGGGAGCGTACGAGCTCAATGAGGCGCAGCCGCGCCCAATGCTCCTCCAACGCACCGACCGCCACCATCGACGGTATACCGTCGGGGAAACGCCCACCGCGAGTGAACTTGTTACGCATCGCGTGGGTCCCTGGGATGAAATAGGCATCCCATGACGGATCACTCATGGTTCACACCAAACTTCGCGCAGAGGTACTCCTCACCGAGATGCCCCGCTTCCTCGACGGTGATCTCGCCGCTCGCTGCCTTGGCGTGAAGCTCGCGCAGATAAGGATCTGAGACCGTGTGCCCCGCGAGATACAGGGCGGCGTCAGCAAAATTCAAGCAGTCTTGCGGTGTCACGGATGGTGCCGTGCGGATGTCGGACATATGAATGCTCCTCATCGGGTGACCGGCGTCCATGCCGGAACAGTTCTAAGAGGTGAGACGACAGCTCAGTTGAACGAGGCCGTGGCCCCCGCCTTGGGGCACGTGCGGCGCTCGCGCAGCGGCGTGGACTGCTACGTCGCCACCTCCACATGATACTCGCGAACCAGGCGCGGGCGGGGGAGTGTGGATCGTCTCGGGTGTGGAGACATCGGTGTCGCCCATGATGGGAGTATCGACGCGGGCATGCTCATCTGCGTCCCGAGCGACTCTGTCGCGCAGTCCATGGGCCGACGGAGGTTCATCCTACGGGGCGCAGGGGTTCGTGCTCTGCGCTGCGCGACCAGTGTGTCATAATAAGGGGAGTCGAACAGTTGCTGCTGTCCGACTCCCCGGTTTCCGGGATGGTCTTAGCTACCCATGAGGGTGCTCAGCAGGAATGCAATCGCCCAGATCAGCTGCGGCAGTGTCGTTACCACTGCTACAGCGATCTGGGCTTTCTGCTTCCCATCCAGACCAGTCCGCCTCCGTTGACGCGAACGTCGGCCTTGTGCCAACCCAGTCACCTCCTCTCATCGGTATCAACTCCCCGGCAGGAGTGCTGCTGGCCCGGGGGCGATGCCGTGGAGGCACCACCATCGTCGCACCGCCCACCCTCATGTCGCGTCGCGTGAGACAGTGCTGTCACAAACTCCCGTTCCGCGGACCCTCTTCTGCAGGGCACCTCTCGGTGGTGACCATACTGGGTGGCATGAACGCACGAACGATTGTCACCCGTCGCATGTACGGGTCGATTCGTGCCCGAATGTGCAGCTGACGCCGACGTCCGCCATTCCCTAGGCCACGACCCCGCCGCCACAACACCAGCTGCACGCACGTGCACTCAGACGGGACGATGCCGCTACCCGAGAGTTTCACCGTGCCCTTCTCCGACGACGACTACGCCTGTCCCTGCACCCACGACCACGAGCCCACGCTCCTCTCCTTCGAGGTGATGCCCCCGCGCAAGCCCTCGTTGGAAGCCCCCTTCTGGGACACGGTTGATCGCCTCCTCCAGGTTCGCCCGGACTTCATGTCCGTGACCTACGGTGCCGGAGGTAAGGATCGCAACAATGCCCGCTCGACGGTCCAGCGCCTCGTACGAGACACCCCGATCCAGCCGATCGCGCACCTGACCTGCGTCGGCAATTCCACGGCCGAGGTCGTCTCCACCGTGCACGACTACCTGGAGTCGGGCGTGCGAACCTTCCTGGCCCTGCGCGGAGACCCGCCGGTCGGGCAGGAGGACTGGGAACCCGGCCCGGGCGGTGTCGCGAGCGCGACGGAACTCATTCATCTCATCCGCACGGTCGAAAGACGCCGCTGCAACGCTCACCCGGGCGAGGCCCTGCGCTCCGCCTTCAAGCCCCTGACCATTGCGGTCGCCGCGTTCCCAGCGGGTAACCCGGCGGCGGGCACGACGCCCCAGCAGGAGGTCGAGCGTCTCCTCGTCAAGCAGGCGGCGGGCGCGTCCTTCGCGATCACGCAGCTGTTCTGGGACGCCGAGGTCTACGCGTCCTTCGTCGAGCGCGCCCGTCGCGCCGGCGTCACTATCCCGATTGTTCCCGGCCTGCTGCCAGCCACGGATCCGGCGCGCCTGCGCCGCGTCCAGGACCTCACCGGTATCGAGGTCCCCGAGCAGCTTCTGACGACACTGGCTGGTTTTCGAGGAGCAGGAGCGCCGCGACGAGTTCGGCGCGGCCTTCGGATCCCGCCTCATTCACTCTGTCTTGGACGCGGGTGCTCCAGGGCGTCCACCTCTACACCTTCAACAAGGCCAAGCCCGTCCTCGACATTCTCGCGCTCATGGGAGTGACGCCGGACCCGCAGTGGTCCCCGGCCTCGCACCCCTTCACGCATCACTGAGCGCATCCCGTCAATCCACCCCGCGGCCGGGTGCGGGCCTCGCCCGCGTGCGCCGCATGAGTAGCACACCCAAGGAGATCACTATGTCCGCTGCCCCCGCGCAGTTCCCCACCGCCACGATCCTGGCCTATCCGCGTATCGGACGCGGTCGCGAACTCAAGCGCGCCCTCGAAGCCCGTTGGGCTGGCCGCATCACCGAGGCCGAGCTGCTGAACGCTGCTGACGACCTGCGTAAGGAGAACCTGGCGCGCCTCGTTGAGCTCGGTCTGAACCCCTCGGACGCCTCTCTGGCCGACGCACCCTCGCTCTACGACCACGTCCTGGACGCCACGATTCTCTTGGGTGCCATCCCGCCGCGCTTTCGTCGGTCGGCAGGGCCTCGACCTCTACTTCGCGCTGGCCCGCGGCGACGACAAGGTCGGCCCCGAAGAGATGACGAAGTGGTTCGACACGAACTACCACTACCTCGTCCCCGAGATCGGCCCCGACACGCCGCTGCACTTCGCCGACGACACGGTCGTGCGCCGCTTCGCCGACGCCCGCGAGTGGGGCTACGTGACCCGTCCCGTCCTGGTCGGCCCAGTCACCTACCTGGCCCTGGCCAAGGCCGATCCGGCCACCCCCGATTTCGATCCGCTCACCCGCATCGACGAGGCCGTGGCTGCGTACGCGGATGCGCTGGCTGCTCTGCACGCCGCGGGTGCTCCGTGGGTCCAGCTTGACGAGCCTGCCCTCACCTCCGACAACCTCTCGCGAACCCGCGCCGAGCTGGGCGAGCTGGCCGCCCGCGTCTACGAGCGCCTGGCTTCCGCCACCGAGCGTCCCCAGATCCTGCTCACCACCCCCTACGGCGACGCCTCCCACGCTGTGGCTGCCCTGGCCAAGACGGGTGTCGAGGCCCTCCACGTCGACACGCTGCGCGGTTCTCTCCCCGAGGGCGCGGACCTGTCCGGCGTCACCCTCGTCGTCGGCGGCGTCGACGGCCGCTACATCTGGCGCGCCGACCTGGCCCAGCTGCGCGAGACTCTGAAGGCCGCACAGGCCCTGGGAGCCGCCCGCGTCACCGTCGCCACCTCGAATTCCCTCCAGCACGTGCCTCACGACACCGCCCTGGAGACCTGGGACGACGCGGCCCTCAACGAGAACCTGCACGCCTGGCTCGCCTTCGCCGACCAGAAAGGTTCTCGAGGTCGTCACCCTGGCCCGCGGCCTGGACGAGGGCTGGGACGCCATCGACGCCGAGGTCGCTGAAGCGACCCGCGTCCTCGAGCAGCGCGCTGCCGCCCCCGGCGTCGTGCGCCCCGAGGTCCGCGCCCGTACCGCCGCCCTGACAGATGCAGACCGCACCCGCGAGCCCTACCTGGAGCGCGAGGCCGCTCAGACCGAGCGTCTGCACCTGCCCCCGCTGCCCACGACGACCATCGGTTCGTTCCCGCAGACCACCGAGATCCGCAAGGCCCGCGCCGCTAACGCGCGCGGTGAACTCTCCGACGCGGACTACCAGGCGCGCATGCGCGAGGAGATCGCATCCGTCATCACCCTGCAGGAGGAGCTTGGCCTGGACGTCCTCGTCCACGGCGAAGCCGAGCGTAACGACATGGTCCAGTACTTCGCCGAGTTGCTCGACGGCTTCGCAGCCACGCGCAACGGCTGGGTGCAGTCCTACGGCTCGCGCTGCACGCGCCCGTCGATCCTGTGGGGCGACGTCTCGCGCCCCGCGCCCATGACCGTGGGATGGACCACCTACGCCCAGTCGCTGACCGACAAGCCCGTCAAGGGCATGCTCACCGGCCCCGTCACGATCATCGCGTGGTCCTTCCCGCGCAACGACCTGCCGCTCGGCGAGATCGCCGACCAGATCGGTCTGGCCCTGCGCGACGAGGTGTCCGACCTCGAGGCTGCCGGTATCGCTGCCATCCAGGTCGACGAACCCGCCCTGCGCGAGCTTCTGCCCCTGGACGCTGACCGCCACGCTGACTACCTGAACTGGTCCGTGGGATCCTTCCGCCTGGCCACCTCCTCGGTGCGCCCGGACACTCAGATCCACACGCACCTGTGCTACTCCGAGTTCGGCCAGATCATCGACGCCATCAAGGGCCTGGACGCCGATGTGACGTCCATCGAGGCAGCGCGCTCCAAGATGGAGGTCGTCCCCGAACTGGCCGAGGCTGGCTTTGACCACGGCATTGGTCCCGGCGTGTGGGACATCCATGCCCCCCGCGTTCCCAGCACCGAGGAACTCGTCGAGCTCATCGGCCTGGCCGCTGACGCCGTGCCGGTCTCGCGACTGTGGGTGAATCCCCGACTGCGGACTGAAGACCCGCGGCTACGAGGAAACGAAGGCGTCGCTGGACAACCTTGTCTCCGCTACTCGACAAGTGCGTGCCCAGCGCGGCCTGGAGGCCTGAAAAGTCCTCGAGGCACTAGGACGTGGGCGGGACCAAACTGGTCCCGCCCACGTCCGTATCCGCTGATCCCACGTGCTGTACGTCGGCGACACCGCCATGGAGGAACGTGTGCGTCCACGGCGCAGACAACGTTGTTACACAATCTCACGGTGTGGACTTGATGTTGCTCGGAAGGAATCCGTCCGACAGACTAGAGCCATGACGACCTTCGCGAACCCCATGTGCTGCCCCTCCGGCGGCATGATGTCGCGAATGTGTATGTGATTGACGCCCCAGATACCCCTGTCAATCACCGCCGCAGTGATATACCCACGCCGATAGTGGGAGTGCGGCCCCGAAGAATCGGATACACCCATGACCCTCGTCAACACCCCTGTCGCCCCTGTCCGCGCCGCCAACGACACCCCCACCTCCTACGAGGAATTTCTTGACGTTCTCGCCGGTCTGCGACTGAGCTCCTCCCGCATCGACATTGACATCGACCGCGGACAGGTCACCCTCGACGGACGCGACGCTGGCCTGTCCGCCAAGGAACACGACCTCCTGGCCCACCTGGCCGCCAACGCCGACCGTGCCGTCACCCGCGACGAACTCTTTCGCGTCCGTGTGGGCGCACGCAGAACTCGGCTCCGACTCCCGTACCGTGGATGCTCACATCCGCCGCCTGCGTAAAGAAGCTCTCCATCCTGCCCGACCTGATCTCCACGGTTCGCGGCGCAGGCTACCGCTTTCAACTCCACGCCCTGCCGTCCGCGTGCGCGTCACCCGTCCCCGTCACCCTCGCTGCCTGACACCCCTCGCGACGGCCCCCGCCGTCATCCCGTGGCTGCGCCACCGCGCGCGTGAGGTAAGCGAGCACCCCGGGCGGCTCCCCACCCAGCAACGAGTCCTGGGACAGACACAAGAGAGAGGGGCCACGGCCTCGTTCGGCGAAACCGCGCCCCTCTCCAGCGCTGCGTGCCTCTCAGATCACGAGCCGCGTAATCTCCGAATCCAGCGGCAGCTCCTCCACGTGCAGAGGAGAAGCCTCCATGCGGTGACGCAACCCGTTGATATCATCCGGGTTTCGTCAGATCGATACCCACGAGGGCGGGACCGAGTTCGCGATTGTTCTTCTTCGTGTACTCGAAGTGCACGATATCGTCCGCGGGTCCCAGTACATCCTCCAGGAACATGCGCAGCATGCCCGGCTGCTGCGGGAACGTCACGAGGAAGTAGTGACGCAGGCCCTCATGGCGCAGCGAGCGTTCCATGACCTCCGCGTAGCGCGTCAGGTCGTTGTTGCCGCCCGACACGACGCACACGATCGCGCCGTCGGAGCGACCCAGCAGGGCCTTGCGATCCGCGGGATCCGTCAGGTATACGTGCGCAGCCGTGGACGCGAGTGCACCAGCGGGTTCAGCGATGACGCCGTCCGACTGGTAGAGCTCCAGCATCTCCGTGCACACCGCGCCCTCGGGCACGACCAGCACGCAATCAACGAACTGGGAAGCGATGTGGAAGGGAAGCGCTCCAGCACGGCCAACAGCCGTACCGTCCACGAAAGGATCGACCTTCGCCAGCGATATCGGCTGACCGGCCTCCAGTGCCGCGTGCATCGACGCCGCGCCCGCGGGCTCCACGCCGATGATTCTGCACCTCCGGGCGGTTCGCGCGCAGCCACGTCGCGATGCCCGCCACGAGGCCGCCGCCGCCCACGGGGATCAGCACGGCGGACGTGTTCTCAGGCATCTGTTCCTCGAGCTCCACGCCGATCGTGCCCTGCCCGGCAATGGTGTAGGGATCGTCGTAGGGATGCACGTACGTGCGGCCCGTCGCGCGCGCCGCCTCCTGGGCCAGCGCATTCGCGCGGTCAAACGTGCCATCCACGATGACCTGCTCGACCCACGTGCCGCCAATCGTCGCGATGCGGCGGCGCTTCTGGCGGGGCGTGTTCGACGGCAAGTAAATGGTTCCGCGCACGCCCAGGTGAGCGCATGCGTAGGCGAGGCCCTGGGCGTGGTTACCGGCTGACGCACACACGACGCCACGCTCACGCTCGGCGGGGGACAGCAGCGACATACGTGCATATGCGCCGCGCACCTTGAAGGAACGGCACTTCTGCTGATCCTCACGTTTGAGCAGAATATCGACGCCAGCCTCGGCGGACAGGCGTTCCGAGCGCTCCAGGTTCGTGCGAACGGCCACCCCTTCGAGAGCGGATGCGGCTTGACGGATGTCCTTGGGCGTGGTCACGTGAGAACTAGCGGACATGAAAACTCCTTTCAATACCCTTCCAGTGTAGTAGTGGCCACCGCCCGAGCGACCCAGCCAACCGTATGACGAGGAGCGCACTAACATAGTGGGCGTGAAAACTCTGAAAGATCCCCTGGTCTGGATCGACTGCGAAATGACCGGCCTGGACGTCGAGCGTGACGCCCTCATCGAGGTGGCCGTCGTCGTCACCGATGGCGATTGACTATCGTTGACCCCGGCATGGATGTTCTCATCACGCCGCCTGCAGGCGCGTTGGAGAACATGAACGACTTTGTGCGTCACATGCACACCTCCTCCGGTCTGCTGGAGGACCTCAAGACTGATGCTGTGTCGATGGAGGACGCGACTGAGCAGGTCCTGTCGTATATCAAGCGTTTCGTGCCCCAGGAAGGTAAAGCCCTTCTGGCTGGCAACTCGGTGGGTACCGATAAGATGTTCCTTGAGGCCAACATGCCCTCGGTGATCAACCACCTGCACTATCGCCTGGTGGACGTCTCTTCCATTAAGGAGCTGGCGAAGCGCTGGTACCGCGCCGCCTTTTAGTGAATCGCCTGAGAAGCACGGCGGTCACCGCGCGCTGGCGGACATCCTGGAGTCCATCCAGGAGCTGGAGTACTACCGTCGCGTGTTGTTCCCGTCCGAGCCGGTGACGACGGAGCGGGCGCGTGAGGTGGCGCGCGAGGTCGTTGCCCTCGGCATTCCCACCATGGGCGAGCAGGCCGAGGCCTGATTTCTGCTCCTTTTCGCGAAAGGCGGCACCCCGGTAGGGGAGTGCCGCCTTTCGCGTATATGCGTGGTGTCGTTCCATCCACAGGGGGTGCGCTCGTGTCGGGCGTATCCACAGTGGGATGTCTCGTGTCGCGCCCATCCACAGGTCTCGCCAGCGCGCTTGAAGGGCGAGGGAGGACGGGGGTTTCCTGGATGCATCCGGCGCTCGCCGGGCAGTATCGGAAAGGGATGCAATGATGCAGGACATTTCGACGACCCTCAAGGGGCGTATCGGCTCTGTCCCGACGATGAAACACATCAAGGGCGATACGTGCGTGACAACATTCCGTCTGGCGATTCCCCGCTGGCGTTTCACGGTCGACGCGCGCACGGGCAACGCCTCCTATGTGGAGGATGGAGCGTACTGGTACACGATTGAAACGTGGGACAAGCTGGCCGACAACGTGGTTCGCTGCTGTTGTAAGGGCGACCCGGTGATTGTGGTTGCCCGGCCTGTCCCGAATGCCTGGGTGGACGCGAATGGACAGATTCGCTCCTCCATCGTGTTTCGCGCCAGCGCGGTCGGGCACGACATGGCGAAGGGCACGTCGCGTTACACGAAGAACGGGGCTCACAGCACGGGAGAACCGGCGGGCGGCAGCCCGGATGATCCCTTTTCGACGAGGCCTGGGCAGCCCCTGCACGGTCAGTGCGCTGAGGCGGCGGCGGGCAGTGTCGCCCCCATGCCGGTGGGAGACACACCGGGGGAGGGCATACGTGGGGAGGTGGGCGCGGAGCCGCCACGTGCCTTCGCGGCCGCTGATGGTTCGGTCCATGCGCCGACCGACGACACGTGCGATGTCTCGGACTGCGCGTCGCGAAGCACGCCGGATGCCCGCTCCCCGCAGCTGCGCGATGGGTGCGCGCCTGTCGGCCAGGCCACGCACATGCACGACGGGTCCGAGGAGCATTCCTCGGACCCGTGTGTGGGGGCGTCCCGTTTCGACTATTCGGCGGTGGAAGGAACTCAGGAAGCCCCCGAAGATCCGGAGGAAGCTGAGCCGCTCGACGACCTCTAGGCGGGCGCGTCCGCGATGATCACCTGGGCGATGGCGCACGACCCGTCGTGGCTGACTGAGACGAGCACCCTCCAGGATGAGGAGGGACCCAGCGATTCCTCGCACGCAGCCGCAACGTGTCCGTGCAACGCGATAGAGGGGCGGTTCCACTCGTCGTGGATCACCTCGATCTCGCGCCAATCCACGTCGGTGTCACCGATGAGGGGAGGAGCACCGAAGAGGGCGCACGACCAGGCCTTGATGAAAGCTTCCTTTGCGGCCCACAGGCCGCCCGCGTGACGGGCCACGGCCTCCTCGAAGCGGGCGGAACCGGGCTGAGCACCGGAGGTGGCACCTGCGCGGGCGCGGACCCGGCGTGCCTCCCGGGGCGTGAGCACGCCCGCCAGGAAGGCCGATCCCGGCTCCCTCACCTGAGCGGCAAACTCAGGGAGGGAGACCAGGTCAACGCCGAGTCCGCGCATCGCTCACTTGCCTTCCGGCAGGTGGTAGAAGCCGTCCTCGCCCAGGCGTGCCGACGGATCCAGCAGGATCGCGGCCTCCACCTCGTGCGCGTCACCCGCAGTGCCGGCAGCCGGGTCGTCGGGCAGACGGCGACCCTCCACCGAGGTGAACAGCGGGGCGTGGCCCAGCATGCCCATCTCGATGTGACGCTGGCCGTTGCGCAGTCGGCGATCCGACGCTGCGCGCCACGCCTCGAGGCGCTCGCGTCCGACCTCGCGCTCCACGATTGCCTCGAAGGCGGCCGGGTTAACCAGCGCCAGGAAGCCGGAGACGTGGCCAAAGCCGAGCGAGGTCGCGAACGCCGCGCGCACCGGTCCACGCGAGGACAGGTTGAGCGGGGAACGCAGCCACACGAGCGGGCCGTACTGCTCCATCGCGTCGTCAACGCAATCCAGCGCGACGTTCGCGGGGATCAGACCCGTGCGGAACACGTCGATGATGCCTCCGACCTGGAACACGCAGGCGCCGCCCTTCGCGTGACCCGTGAGGGTCTTCTGCGAGATGACCAGCAGCGGGTTACCGGGGGTGCGGCCCAGCGCCATGCCGACGCGGGTGTGCAGATCCGACTCGTTCGGGTCGTTCGCGTTCGTGGACGTGTCGTGCTTGGACACGAAGGCCACATCGTCGATCCCCACGCCGAGCTCTGCGAGGTTACGAGCGATGACCGAGTCACGCCCGCCGCGTGCCACCGCGAGGGCACCCAGACCGGGGGCCGGGATCGAGGTGTGCGCGCCGTCGCTGAACGTCTGCGCGTGTGCGACGACCGCCAGGACCGGCAGGCCCATCTCGAGGGCCACCGAGCCTCGAGTCAGCAGCACGGTGCCGCCGCCCTGCGCCTCGACGAAGCCGCCGCGGCGGCGGTCATTGGCGCGCGAGACGAAGCGCGAGGAGATGCCGCGAGCGAGCAGCTCGTTCGAGTTCGCCGTCGCGTTCATCGCGCCGAAGCCCACGATCGACTCGACCTGAATGTCGTCAATCGCGCCGGCCACGACAAAGTCAGCCTTGCCGGCCTTGATCTTGTCGACGCCCTCCTCGATGGACACCGCGGCGGTTGCGCAGGCACCGACCGGGTTGATCATCGAGCCGTAGCCGCCCACGTAGGACTGCATCGTGTGCGCAGCCACGACGTTGGGCAGGGTCTCCTGCAGGATGTCCTGCGGGTAGTCCTCGCCCAGGAAGCGGTCGACGAACAGCTTGTGCATCGAACGCATGCCACCGAAGCCGGTGCCCTGCGTGGAGGCAACGGTCGCCGGGTGGACGACGCGCAGCAGCTCGGCGGGGCTGAAGCCCAGCGGACACGAACGCGTCGACGGCGGAGACCAGGTTCCACACGGCGATCGGGTCGATCGAGATCCAGCATCGAGGCCGGGATACCCCAGCGGGCCGGATCGAAGTCCGTCGGGAACAGGCCACCGATGCGGCGGTTAAGGGTCGCGCGACGAGGCACACGCACCTGGGCGCCGGACTTGCGGGTCACCTGCCACTCACCGAACGCGGTCTGCTCGACCACGGTGAACTGCGGGTCGGCCTCGGCGTAGGAGCGTGCCTCGGCCTCGTCCTCGACCGTGAACGTGATGTCGCGATCCAGGAAGACCATCGCCGACTCGGGCGTGTAGCCGTCGTGCAGCGGGCCGTCGTCGTGGAAGAAGCGCACGCCGGAGCGGGCCACGACCTCGTCGCGGTAGCGATCAAAGATCTCCGACTCGGGGACCAGCTGGTCGTCCTTGTCGTACCAGCCGCCCACCGGGGTGTCCGACCAGGTCAGCAGGCCGGTCATCCACGCCAGCTCGAGCACGCCCGCCGGGGTGAGCTCGACGGTGCCGTCGGTGTGGATACCGAGTTCGGCCTGCACGCGGGTACGAGCGCTGCCCCACGGGCCGACCTCGCCGTGACCGACGATGACGACCGTGTCGGCCAGCGACGCGGTGGTGTGACCCCACTGCGACGGGTCGACGTGGGGGACGGCGACCTGGGAGGGCGAGGGCAGCGCGGAGACGGTTGCGACCGGCTTGGTGGCTTCAGTCTCGGGAGCTGCGACCTCCACCTGGGCGCGCAGCGTGCGCAGGTCGATGGAGGAGTCCAGGCCGCCGGTCAGGTCGGCGTCCACAGGAGCGGTGGCAGCCTGAGCGCGAACCTCGGCGCTCGAGAGCGCGAGCAGCTGCTGCGCCATTTCCTCGGTCGACCACGTGCGTACGCCCGCAGCCTCGACGGCGGCGACCATCGGGTCGTTGCCACCCATGAGACCGGTGCCGCGCACCCAACCAATGCGGGGATGAGCGATAGAGACGCGCGAACCCCAGATCGGCTCGGCTGCCCAGCGGGTTGCAATCGCGTCGAAGGAGGCCTTGGCCTCGGCGTAGGCACCGTCGCCGCCGAAGATGCCGCGGTTCGGGGAACCGGGCAGTACGACGTGCAGGCGGTGGTCAGCGTGGGTGTCGGACCCGATTGCGCACAGGCCGGCGATGGAGCGCTCGACGCTCCACAGCAGCAGACGCATCTGGTTCTCCGAGGCCGGGCCAGCGTCCAGCCAGCGTGCCGGAGACGCGCGGAGCCGCGAAGGGGTAGAACAGCGTCGGGACCAGGGCTTCCTTGGTCACCTTCACGTCGGCACCCACGGACTTGGTCTGCTCGGTGCCGATCCACTCCACGAGCGCGTCCACGTCGCGGTAGGAAGCCAGGTTCGCGGGAACCAGCCACAGCTTCGCACCGCCCGCAGCGTGCGTGCGGTACAGCTCCTTGGCGAAGGCCAGGCGCGAGGGCGGAGATCGACGAGGAGGTCGCGATGACGGTCGCGCCACCGGCGAGCAGGCCGCCCACGACCGCGCCGCCAATGGAGGCGGGGGTCATGCCGGTCACCACGGCGACGTCATTCGCGTAGGGCAGGTCCTCGGAGGACGCCAGAGCGTCGGATGCGATCTGCTCCAGGCGAGCGGCGCGCTCGTGATCGCCCTCGGTGCGCAGGCGGTTCGCCCAGTACGAGGCCTGCTCGGCCACGGCGCGGCCCGTGCCCACGAAGGACGCTCCCTCGGCGAGGGTGCCTTCGGCGACGTAGCGGGCGACGTCTTCACGTGCGGAGGCCCAGCGGTCGTCCAGGAGGACGGCGCGTGCGGCGTCGAAGCGAGGCTCGACCAGGTCAACCCAGCCCGACCCCAGCTCGGCGGCCACGGCGTCGATGACGCGCGCGTCGTCGGAGGAATCCTCGCCGGTGGGGGCGGGAGCGTTCAGGCCCAGCTCGGACAGGATCGTGCGGGCGGTCTTGGCCAGGACGCCGTCCTCACCCGTCACGGACGCGGCGTAGGCATCCAGCGCGGCGGAGTCGACGACGCCGCCGCCAGCGGAACCGCCGGCGCTGGGCAGAGAGACGGCGATGCCTTCGCGGGCCGCGACGGCCGCCACGGCCGCGTCGATGAGGGCATCGACGCCTGCGGCGTTCGTCGGGGCGTCCAGCGGCAGGGTCGCCAGGTCGCCGTCGCGGGTCGAGGCGCCCTCACGGGTGCCCAGGACGATCTCAGCGGTGACGTGCTGGGCCCAGCCGGCACCCAGCTGCCACGTGCCCGTGACACGCTCGGCAATGCGGTTCGCCTTGACGCCGGCGGCACCGAACAGCTTGCGTGTGCGCTCCTTGACGGCCTCGGCCAGGACCGGGCCGAAGGGCTTGTAGCCCTTGGCGGCCTTGTCGACCGTCGCGGACAGGGTGGCCACGTCGGCCTCGCCGGCGCCGTCAATCGAGTTCAGGCCCAGCTCGGAGGACATGTCCATGAGGAGCTGGTTACGACGCGAGGAGACGCCGTTGGTCAGCGACTCGGTCGTGTCGGTGGCACCGACCTCGTCGATGCGAATCTTCGCGGACAGCGCCAGCAGGGCGCGAATCGCGGAGGACGCCGTGAAGGGCAGATCCGCGACGTCGGCGCCCGAGGACCACCGGTCGCAGCCACGGGGGCGGGGTCCGGAGCGGCCTCGGCCACGGGGGCGGCGGGAGCGGGCGTGGGGGCAGCCTCGGCGGCGGGAGCCTCTGGGGTGATCTCCTCGTCGTCCTCGTCCTCAATCACGGCGACATCGGTCGCGTAGACGCGGGACTCGTCGCGCTGGACGTTGAAGACATCCACGCGCGAGAGCGCGAACTCGGGGGCGAGCAGAGTACGGGCAGCCAGGTTGGCCAGGGTCGGGGCGGCACCGAGGCCCACCTCGATGACCTGATCGACACCCAGGCCGGCGACGCCGGGGGCGGCCTCTTCGGTCGAGAGCAGCACGCGCTGCGTCTCGATCCAGCGCACCGGGGAGGCAAACTGCCAGCACAGCAGCTCGATGAGCAGCGTGCGGGTCAAGGCACCCGGGTTGGCAAGGGCCGCGTCCCACGCTCCGGGGACCTCAAGCAGCTCGCGCACCGTCTCGGAGGGAACCACGTCGAGGATGGACTGAGCGAACTCACGGGTGAGCTCGAAGGGACGGGCCACCAGGTTGGGGATGTAGCGGCCCACGAGCTTCGCGGGATCGATTTCGGCCGGGATGCGCTCGTCGAGCTTCGTGCGGAAGTCCGCCACACCGCTGCGCAGGACGGTGGAGTGGAAGGGCACGTCGATGCCGGGAACGTACATGAAGGGACGCTTGCCGCCGCGCTCGGCGGCGCGCTTGGTGGCGTCCTCCTCGAGGGCCTTCAGGCCCGCGACCGTACCGGCGACCGCGTACTGTGCACCGGCCAGGTTGAAGTTCACGATCTGGAGGAACTCACCCGAGGCCTGAGCGATCGAGTCGACGTACTCCACGACGTGAGCATCGTCGACGCCGAACTGGTTGGGACGCAGGGCACCCATGCGGTAGTTCGAACGGCCATTCTCATCGCGGGGCACGAGCGAGTGCATCGTTGAACCGCGCTGGAAGACCAGGTCGAGGACGGTTTCGAGGGGGAACACTTCCGCGTAAGCTGCCAGCGCGTCGTACTCGCCGAGGGAGTGACCGGCGAAGGCAGCGCCGGGGACCAGGACGCCCTCTTCGCGCATGCGGGCCGTCTGGCCAATCGCCAGCGTGGCGAGCGCGACCTGTGTGAACTGGGTGAGGTTCAGGACGCCCTCGGGGTGACGGTAGGTCACGCCGCGTGCCACGATCTCGGTCGGGTTGTCGCGCACGATAGCGAGGATGGAGAAGCCCATTGCCGAGCGGGTGTGTGCATCCGCGCGGCGCCAGACCTCGTCCACGGCCTTGGACTTGGTGCGTTCGTCCAGGCCCATGCCGGCGCTCTGGATGCCCTGGCCGGGGTAGACGTAGGCGACCTTCGGTGCGAAGGTGTAGGCCGATGCGCGCGAGACAACCTGCTTGTTGATGCGGCAGGTGACCTCAAGGGACAGGCCGCCGCCGACAACACGACCCACGCGCTCTACGGTGATCTCGACCTCGTCATTCAGGTCGACGGTGCCGTACATGTAGTACGTCCAGCCCGCGATCTGGGCACCGCCCTGACCGGCGACGACGGCCTCGGCGGCGTGCTGAGCGGTGGCCGACAGCCACATGCCGTGCACGAGCGGGGCGTCCATGCCAGCGACCTTGGCGGCCGCGTAGGAGGTGTGGATCGGGTTGTAGTCGCCCGAGACAATCGCGAAGGGAGTCATGTCGTCGGGAGCCTTGACACTCACGCGGCGCAGGACCGAGCGAGGCGTGTCAACGACCTCGACCTTGGCACCGCCGAAGGGCGCGGCCTCGGAGGGAGTGCGGTTGCCGGTAGCGCGGCCGCGGATTGCGAAGCGCTCCTGCGTGGAACCCACGTGCTCGCCGTTGGCCTTGAGCTCGAGAGCGACCGTGACGATACGTCCGGAGGACGACTCATCGACGGCGGCCACGTGGCTGGTCACGTCAATCGTGGTGATACCGCGCTCAAGCATCTGCTCGGGCGTGTACTTCAGGGTGATCGAGTGGTCGAGGTGGACGGCGTTGAGGAGGCCCTCAATGACCGGGTAGTCGTTGTGGATGGCCGAACCCAGGGCCGCGTAGATCGCGGGCCAAGCGGGGCCGAGCAGGGCATCGGGTGCCCAACGCAGCCAGCTCGTAGTTGGCGGGCAGCGCAGCGCCCGTGGCCTCGGCGTGGTCGAAGCCGAGGGTGGGGGCCAGCGTGAAGGAGTAGTGGGCCTCGCCGAAGACCGACTTGGTGGAGGGAATCATCACGGGCAGCGCGTCCACGGTGTCACCCGCGACGGACACGGAGGTCACGCCGGCGGTCGCCGCGAGCATCGCGTACATGTGCTGGGGCAGCTTGGCCTCGTCGATGACGGGGACCGCGCCGTCTTCACCGGAGATAACCAGCGGGAAGATGAGCTCGCGCACCGCGTGCTTCTCGGCACCACGAGGGTCGCGATCCCACGCCGTGTCCAGGTGGATAACCATGTCCACGCCGGTCTCGGTCGGAATCAGGGAGACGCGCTCCTCATCAAGGATGGAAGCCGGGTTGGTCATGAGGTGACCGGTCCACGAGATGAAGGGGACCTTACGCAGCCATTCCTCGCGGGTGGCGGCGGGCTTGCCGTTGCCCAGGCGAGAAGCGACCGGGGTTGCCACCACGCCGGAGTCGGCCAGGCGAGAAGCAGCGGCGGCCTCGAAGCGACCCAGGAGGGAGGCGACGGGTTCGTCGACGCGGTCGATGCCAGCCACGGAGACGGGGCCGGGGATGATACGGACCTGGTCGGCGCTGTAGCGCTCGTCCTGCGCCTGCCACAGGCAGTCCTGGCCCCACCAGCGGATGAGGTCGTCGTCCAGGATCGGGACGAAGGGCATCGGCTTGGGGTAGGAGCGGCACAGTGCCGGGAACCACGCGGCGTCGATGGGGGTGACGTGGGTGGTCGCGGCGTTCGGGTAGGCGGCCAGCAGACGGTCGGCGGCGGCGTGCGCGTCGGCGACGTCTTCGACGGTCGGGAAGAGCGTCTCGACCTCGCCGTGGTCCACGGGGGCCAGGCGTGCCTCGACGCGCTGGAGCAGGTCGTGGTAGCGGATCTGCCACGTGGGATCAACCCACGGGTAGGACAGCTCGGCGAAGCGGCGCACCCAGGCCTCGTAGGTCATCTCTTCGAGGTCACCGAAGTAGGGCTTGGCCGTGTGGGAGAGAATTTCGACGATCTCGTCCTTGCGGGCGCGCACCTGGGCACCGTCGGAGCCGATCTCGGCGATGATGCGCGCGGCGGCTGCCGCGGCGTTGGAGACTTCGTGCATGTCGGCGCGCAGGTGGGACAAACCAGAGGTCATGCCGCCGCGGGTGACACCCTCGCCGACCCAGCCGCCGAGTTCGTCGTTGTCGGGCACGCCCGGGGTGGCGACGAGGAGTTCCTTGACGGCTTTGGTGGTGTGTGCTTCCTTGGTCGTCATTGCGGCGGTGCCCACGAGGACGCCATCGACGGGCATCGGCGGGCGACCGTAGCGGGCCGACCAGTCGCCGGTGAGGAAAGTCAGCGGCGCGCTCGGGGGTGCCGATGCCGCCGCCCACGGTCAGGACGATGTTGGACTGGGCGCGCAGCTGGGCGTAGGTGGCCAGCAAAAGGTCGGACAGGTCCTCCCAGGAGTGGTGGCCGCCGGAGTGGCCGTCTTCGACCTGGACGATGACCTTGATCGGGTCGGCTTCGCGGGCGATCGCGATGACCTTGCGGATCTGGTCGACCGTGCCGGGCTTGAAGGCCACGTAGGGGAAGCCGTCGGCGCGCAGCTGCTCGATGAGGGCGAGAGCCTCGTCCTGCTCGGGGATACCCGCGGAGACGACGACACCGTCGATGGGGGCACCGGACGCGCGCGAACGCGACACGATGCGGGCCTGGCCGAACTGGAGGTTCCACAGGTAGCGGTCCAGGAACATGGAGTTGAACTCGGCGGTGTGGCCGGGGCGCAGCTGGGCGCGCAGGCCCGCGAGGTTCTCGTTGTAGACCTCTTCGGTGACCTGGCCGCCGCCCGCCATCTCGGCCCAGAAGCCGGCGTTCGCGGCAGCGGCGACGATCTCGGGGTCCACGGTCGTGGGGGTCATGCCTGCCAGGAGGACGGGGGAGCGGCCGGTCAGGCGCGAGAAGGCGGTGTCAACAACGGTCTTGCCGTTGGGAAGGGTGACGAGGCCGGGGCGCAGGTGTGACCAGTCGGTGCCGGGTTCGGGGGCCCAGCCGGGGGTCGCGGCCTTGTCGCGGTCGGAGGCGGTACCGGCGGCGACGACGCCGACGCCGGTACCCTCAACGAGGGCACGGGTCATGCGAACCGTCGTGGCACCCGGGACCCATGTCAACGATCCACGTGGCACCGGATTCGGCGGCGGCGCTGATCTGCGCGGGCCAGTCCACGGGAGTCGTGAGCACGGCGGCTGCCAGCGAGTGCGCCAGCTCCGCATTGATGCCGCACTGCGCGGCCCACTCGTCCACGAGGGCGAGAGCGTCGGCGAGCATGGGGGAGTGGAACGGCACGTACACCGGCAGGTATTCGCACACGGGGGTCAGCGGGCGGCCGCCGCGCTCGTGAGCGTCGTGCGCTGCCTTATCGGCGGCGGCCACGCGCTCGATGGCGGCAACCAGGGATGCCAGGTCATTCGGTGCACCCGAGACCACGTGCGTGTCGGTGTCGTTGCGCAGCGCGATCGACAACGGGTGCGAGGTAGCGGGCAGGGAGTCAACGATGCGGGTCAGCAGCGCGTCGGACACGCCACGCACGGACACCATGTAGGTCGCGTCCCCGGCGTGCGGGGCGCGCGCACGACGCGTCACGCGGGCGGCTGCCGCACCGATCAGGCGAGCAAGCGCGAACACAGACGCAGCCCGGGCCTCGTCCCCGGCGATCCAGGCGCGCGCGATCTCCACGCCGAGTACACCCTGCGAGTGACCCTCGAAAGCGGTGGGCTGGTTGCTCATGATGTTCAGGCCCGCGCGCGTCAGGTCGATGAGCGCGCCCAGCTGGGCGGCGACGATACCCGGAACGGACAGGGCGGCCTCGTCAGGACCGGCAACCTCGCGGGTCACGGCCACCTCACCATCGGGAGCGGGCAGAGTGAAGGGGAGAACCGACACGGACTGCGTGGCCAGCGAGCGGCGCACGGGGGAGAGCACCTTGTCCGAGGCCTCGATGACGCCCGCGACGATCGCCGCGATCTCCGGGTCGTGGGCAATCTCGTCGAGCGCAGCGCGCCACGGGGTCGCCTGACCAGCGAAGGTCAGCGCGTAGGGGGTCTCATTCAGAGAGGACACAAACGACATGTTCATTCTTTCAATCGGGGACAATACTTCTCAAACGACACCGGTCACAGGGGACCGTTGTCGTGACGCTTCACATGGGGGGCACGCTGATCCTTGGTGGCCAGCAGGTGCAGGGAATCGATGATGGTCTGACGGGTGTCTGCCGGAGCGATGATGCCGTCGAGCTGACCCGAGGCCACGGACACCTCCGGGTTGACGGTCTCATCCTCGTAGCGCGCCACGAGAGCAGCCTTCGTCTCGTCGAAGGTCCCGTCCTCGCGGGCGGCGGCCAGCTCGCGGCGGTACATGATCGAGGCCGCGCCCTCGGCACCCATGACCGCAATCTGAGCATCCGGCCACGCGAACGCCAGATCCGCGCCAATCGACTTCGACCCCATCACGATGTACGCACCGCCGTAGGCCTTACGCAGGATGACGGTCACCATCGGGACGGTCGCGTTCGCGTAGGCGACGATCACCTTCGCGCCGCGGCGGATGATGCCCGCCTGCTCCTGCTCGGTGCCCGGACGGTAACCCGGAACATCCACAAAGGTCACGATCGGCAGACCGAAGGCATCGCAGAAACGCACGAAACGCGCCGCCTTCTCCGAGGCATCCACGTCCAGCGTGCCCGCGTCGTTCATCGGCTGGTTCGCCACGATGCCCACCGACTGCCCGTCCACGCACGCAAAACCAATCGTCACGTTGGGGGCGAACAGGTCCTGAATCTCCACGTACTCGCCATGGTCCACGAGCGCGCGCACGACGTCACGCACGTCGTAGGGCTGACGCGCCGCGGTCGGCACCAGGTCCGCGACCGCACGGGCCGCAGCCTCGTCCTCGGCATTGGGAACGTACTCGTACTTGGGGGGCGCAACCTCGCACGAAGACGGCAGGTAGTCGAGCAGCGAGCGCACGTAGTCGATCGCCTCTTCCTCGGTGTCAGCCATGTGGTGGGCCACGCCAGACTGGAAGTTGTGGATCGTCGCGCCACCCAGCTCATCAAGCGTGACCTTCTCACCCGTCGTCGCGGCGACGACATCCGGGCCAGTCACAAACATGTGCGAGTTCTCGCGCGTCATCACAATGAAATCGGTCAAAGCCGGCTGGTAGACCGCACCGCCCGCGCAGGGACCCAGAATGATCGAAATCTGGGGAACCAGACCCGAGGCCTCACACGTCTTCTTGAAGATACGACCGTACTGGGCGAGCGCGACGACACCTTCCTGGATACGGGCGCCACCCGAATCCTGAATGCCGACAATCGGAATACGCATCCGAATACCCCGGTCAATGAGATCGACGATCTTGTCGCCCTCCACCTTGCCGAGCGTCCCACCCAACACCGAGAAATCCTGCGCGTACGCGGCGACCATACGGCCCTGCACACGACCGTACCCGGCAGCGACAGCCGAACCAACGCGCCCCGCACGAACGGACCCACCGATGAACTGGCCGACCTCGTGCCACACGCCGTCGTCAAAGAACAGCGCGAGGCGCTCGCGGGCCGTCAGCTTCTGCTTGGCGTGCTGACGCTGGGCGGCCTTTTCTTCGGCCGCCTTGGCGATCTCTTCCTGGGCCTGGATGAACCCTTCGCGCGTAAACCGGTTGGGGGTGGTCATTGCGCCTCCTCTTCAGTGGCGATGTGTGCGATGCGGGTACCCGCAGTCACGGTGTCACCCTGCTTGATGGACAGGGACGTAACGGTGCCCGCGCGGGGAGCCAGCAGCGGCTTTTCCATCTTCATGGCCTCCAGAACGGCCACGAGCTGGCCTTCCTCCACCTGATCACCGTCAGCGACGGCCAGGGCGACGACGATGGCCTGCATGGGGGCGACGATGTCGCCGGGGGCACCCTGGTGGGAACCCCGCCTGGTGCGTCGAGGTTGCGGCGCGGCGCGAGGCCGAGCGCAGCGGCTGCGGCGGACGAGGGGGCGCAGCAGACGGTGCGTTGAACATGCCGGCGGGCAGGGTCAGGGACACGCGGCGACCATCCAGCTCGATGATGTAGGTCTGGCGCGGCAGATCCGCGGTGGACGAGGCCTCGGCGGGGACAGCCAGATCCGAGTAGTCGTGCTGGGGCATGAACGTCGTCTCGAACCAACGGGTGGAAACGTTGAAGCCGCCGACGCCGCAGAAGTCGGGGTCGTTGATGATGTCCTGGTAGACGGGCACAGGAGTGGCCACGCCCTGCACCGAGAACTCGGCCAGCGCGCGCCGCGAACGGGCCAGCGCCTGCTCGCGGTCCGCACCCGTCACGATGATTTTGGCGATCATCGAGTCGAAGGCCGTCTGCACGGAGTCGCCCTGATCAATACCGAGTTCCAGACGAATGCCCGGCCCCAGCGGCCAATGCACTTCATCCAGGCGGCCCGCCGTGGGCGTCAGGTCCTTCGAGGGATCCTCCGAGGTCACTCGGAACTCGAACGAATGACCGCGCGGCTCGGGGGGCGTCGTGAGCTCCAGGCCCTGCGCAATACGAATCTGCTCGCGCACCAGGTCGATACCGGTCACCTCTTCGGAGACCGGGTGCTCAACCTGCAGACGCGGGTTGACCTCGAGGAACCAGATGTTGCCGTCCGGCTCCAACAGGAACTCCACCGTGCCCACACCCACGTAGTCCACATGCTCGAAGAGCGCGCGGGAGGCGTTCACGAGCGTCTCGTGCGCGCCCTCGGGCAGGAAGGGAGCCGGAGCCTCCTCGACCAGCTTCTGATTGCGACGCTGCACCGAGCAATCACGCGTCGAAATGACGTGGAAGTTCCCCAGAGAGTCACGCGCGGACTGCGTCTCAACGTGCCGGGCGACCTCGACGAAACGCTCCACGAAGTGGGCACCCAGATCAGCCGCATCCGTGTGGCGTGCAAAAAACAGATCGAGGTCGGAAGCCGAGCGAATAATGCTGATGCCTCGTCCACCACCACCGTCGGCACGCTTGAGCACCACCGGATAACCGGCCGACTCAATAAACGCCTCAACTTCCTCACGCGACGTCACAGGCTCCGACACCCCCGGCACAGGGGAGACACCGCAGGCCTCGGCAATGCGACGCGCATTGATCTTGTCGCCCAACGCATCGATCACCGAAGACGCGGGACCCAGCCACGCGATACCGGCGTCCTCGACGGCGCGCGCAAACTCGGAGTTCTCAGACAGGAAGCCATACCCAGGGTGAATGGCATCCGCACCGGTCTCCAGGGCAATCGCCAGGATCTTCTCACCGTTGAGGTACGTCGACGCAGCATCGTCCCCGCCCAGCGAGAGCGCCTCGTCGGCCTCGCGCGTGTGGGGAGCAGCCATGTCCTGATCGGCATAGACCGCAATCGTGGCAATGCCCATGTCGGTGGCCGTTCGGCACACACGCAGGGCGATTTCGCCACGGTTGGCGACGAGGATTCGGTTAATTGTTCGCACGCTTCTCCTTGGTGTCGTGAACGGGTGTCAGGGGAGTACCGGTCGCAAGCACGTCCCCGGCGTCAATCTGGTGGGTCTGCCCATCGTCATCGCGCACCAGCAGCGCGCCCGTCGGGGCTAGACCGAGCGCAACCCCCTCAAGCGCCGGAGTCCCGAATGCGTCTGTGGGGCTGGCAAGCACAATGCGCGTACCAATGAGCGGCAGAGCAGCCTCGGCCTCGGCTGCGAGGCCAGCGCTCGCGGCATCGCCGTGGGCGACGAGGGAGCGGATACGCTCATCGAGGCCGGCGAGGATCGCTGCGAGAACCTCGTGGGCGACGGCTGTGGGGTCGGTGCCCGCCTGCACATCTCCTTCGGCCAGCAGGGACGTGGCCTGCGGAGTAGGAAGAGTCCCTGGTGCTTGGGCGATGTTGATGCCGTAGCCGAGGATGACCGCAGTCGTGAAGGGGGACGAGGCTGGGGCGAGCTGGGCGAGGATGCCGCAGATTTTGCGTGAACCGTCGACGAGGACATCGTTAGGCCACTTGAGGGTGACGGTGTGACCGAGGGGTTTCAGGCGCGCGGCCAGAGCGTGGCGCACGGACAGTGCGCACGCATGGACGATCCAGCCGAGAGCGTCAGCGTGCAGGGAGACGGGCAGAGAGATGATGGTCGAGGCGAGGAGGGCCTGGCCGGGTGGGGTAATCCAGGAGCGGCCGAGACGGCCTCGTCCTGCGCTTTGACGATCCGCGATGATCGTCGTCAGGTGGGGGGTGGGCGTGGCGGTGTCGGCCAAGAGGGAGGCGGCCAGGTCGAGCGTTGAAGTCACGCTTTCCACGTAGTACACGGGGGCGTGAACGGCGTCGATTGAGATGCGCGTTGGTGCAATCATGCGCGCTCCTTCCCATGAATGGCCGTGTTTGACAGGGGCGGGTGAACGCCCCTGTACTTAAAATTTTGTCTTAAAACTCGAAGAGATGCACGTAGTCTTTAAAAAATTGGAATAGTTTTCCAAAAATCACTACGGAGGCGTAACCAAGCGCGATGCCCGTGACTGCGCGGAAGGCGCGAAAAGCCCACGTTTTCACCCTGAGATGAGGATCACCGAGGCCTCTGGTGCCCTGGGGTCCAACCTGGTGTCGTTGGGATCGGTACCATAGGAGCGAACCCGCGCGCGCGTGCGCGCCTCGAACCACCCGAACGGAGTAACGTGGCGGAGTTTATTTATCAGATGATCAAGGCCCGCAAGGCCATCGGTGACAAGGTCATCCTCGACGACGTCACCATGGCGTTCTTCCCGGGTGCCAAGATTGGTATGGTCGGTCCCAACGGTGCGGGTAAATCCTCGATCCTGAAGATTATGGCCGGACTGGATGAACCCAGCAATGGCGAGGCTCGTCTGACCCCTGGCTACTCGGTCGGCATCCTCATGCAGGAGCCGGTCCTCGATGAGACGAAGACCGTTATCGAGAACGTGCGCATGGGTGCAGCTGACATCTTTGGCAAGCTCGCACGATTCAATGAGATCTCCGAAGAGATGGCAAATCCGGATGCCGACTTTCGATGCTCTCATGGACGAGATGGGTAAGCTGCAGACCGAGATCGATGCTGCCAACGCGTGGGATATCGACTCCCAGCTTGACCAGGCGATGGATGCGCTGCGCTGCCCGCCGCCGGATCAGCCTGTCTCCGTTCTCTCCGGCGGTGAGCGTCGTCGCGTTGCGCTGTGTAAGCTCCTCATCGAGGCCCCCGACCTGCTCCTCCTCGACGAACCTACTAACCATCTCGACGCCGAGAGTGTCCTCTGGCTCGAGAAGCACCTCGCGTCCTACCCGGGTGCCGTCATCGCTGTCACCCACGACCGTTACTTCCTTGATCACGTCGCCGGCTGGATCGCGGAGGTCGACCGCGGTCATCTCTACCCCTACGAGGGCAACTACTCGACCTACCTGGAGACCAAGGAGAAGCGTCTGCAGGTTCAGGGGCAGAAGGATGCCAAGCTGGCCAAGCGCCTGAAGGAAGAACTCGAGTGGGTTCGCTCCAATGCGAAGGGGCGTCAGGCCAAGTCGAAGGCTCGTCTGGCTCGCTACGAGGAGATGGCCGCCGAGGCCGAGCGTACCCGCAAGCTTGACTTCGAGGAAATCCAGATCCCGCCGGGTCCGCGTCTGGGCAGCGTCGTGATCGAGGCCAAGGACCTTCAGAAGGGATTCGGAGACCGTTCCCTCATCAACGGTCTGTCTTTCTCGTTGCCGCGCAACGGCATTGTCGGCGTCATCGGCCCCAACGGCGTTGGTAAGACGACGTTGTTCAAGACGATTGTCGGTCTCGAACCCCTTGATGGTGGCGAGCTGACGATCGGTGAGACTGTCAAGATTAGCTACGTCGATCAGTCTCGCGCCGGCATCGACCCGGATAAGACGCTGTGGGAGGTTGTCTCGGACGGCTTGGACTTCATCCAGGTTGGCAACGTCGAGATGCCTTCGCGTGCCTACGTCTCCGCCTTTGGCTTCAAGGGGTCCGGATCAGCAGAAGCCTGCCGGTGTACTGTCTGGCGGCGAGCGTAACCGTCTGAACCTGGCCCTCACCCTCAAGCAGGGCGGCAACCTGCTCCTGCTGGACGAGCCGACCAACGACCTGGACGTTGAGACCTTGGGTTCTCTAGAAAACGCGCTGCTCGCATTCCCCGGCTGTGCCGTCGTCGTCACCCATGATCGTTGGTTCCTCGACCGCGTCGCTACCCACATCCTCGCGTGGGAGGGGACCGAGGAGCATCCGGACAACTGGTACTGGTTCGAGGGGAACTTCGAGGCGTACGAGAAGAATAAGGTGGCCCGCCTTGGTGAGGCTGCTGCGAATCCGCACCGCGTGACGCACCGCAAGCTGACGCGCGACTAATGCGCTGAATAAACGTGTAGGGGGAGGGCCTGGCAGTCCTCCCCCTACACTTGTGTCTCGAGGTGGTGATGCCCATCGTGTTTTCTCTGGTCACCGATGTGTCACTGGGATGGGCGGAGTGCGTAATTGTAGCTGGGTGCAGAGTTTTTTGCTTCTGTCAATGTCTTTTTGCTGGAGAATTGCTCATGTAGCGGATCCCACTTGCCTTTTGTACAGGTCACATCTAGCATGTGATACGTATCGCAAACTTTTAGCGGCGCGAAAGGGGCTCCGATGGCGATTGAACAAGCGCTCATCGACGCGCTGGGTGGACACCTCAACATTGTTGAGATCGAACCCTGCACAATGCGTATCCGTGTTCAGGTAAAAACCCAGCGGGCGGTTGATGAGGCTGCGCTACGCGTGGACGGTGTTTTGGCTGTCGTGCGCTCCGGTGACATCGTTCAAATTGTCTGCGGGGCTTCCTCCGACGATGTCGCAAGCGCGATGATCGCTTCGCTTGAATCCGTGGCCCATGACACGCCGGTGGAGGCTTTGTCACAGCGGGCGCACGCATAAACTAAATGTGTCCCTGGCCCACAACGTAGAGAGCTTTTCCCGTGGATATTCATTCACCCGCATCTGACAACATTGACCTGCTGCGCCATGTCGCTGACATGAATGGCGTTGCGACCGGCTTTTGGGACTGGTATGGGAACTGGGTGGGCGTTGGCGCCCCAACCCTCCTGAAGGTCCTTGGCGCGCTCGGTCTTCCCCTGAACGAATCGTCTACGGTGGGGGACGTCGAGCATGCGATGCGTCTGACTGAGGAACGCGAGTGGCGTCGGACTCTGCCTCCGACGATTGTTGCCCGCGAGGGTGGCGGTTATCTGTTCCCGGTGCATGTGCCCGACGGCTCGTGGGTCAACGTTCAGTGGGTCCTCGAAGATGGTCGTAAGGGCCAGTGTGAGCAGGTTGATCGCTACGTGCCCCCGCGCATGATCGACGGTCAGCTCGTGGGGCGCGCGACCTTCGATGTGCCGCATTGGGTGCCGATCGGTTGGCATCGCCTCGTTGCAACGGTTGAGGGAGGACATGTCGAGTCCGCAACTCTCATCGTTGTTCCCAATGCCCTGTCGTTGCCCATCTTGGAGTCCTCTCGCCGCGCGTGGGGCGTCAACGCTCAGCTCTATTCGACGCGTTCGTCCTCTTCCTGGGGGATCGGCGACGCGGCTGACCTGGCTGACCTGGCGGCGGTGTGCGCGGACAAGGGGGGCGGACTTCCTTCTCATTAACCCTGTCCACGCGTCCCAGCCGGTTTCTCCGCTGGAAACCTCCCCGTACCTGCCGGTGTCTCGCCGCTGGGTGAACCCGATTTACATCCGCCCCGAGTCCATTGAGGAATTTGCCTCGTTGCCTCAGGCTTCGCGCGAGGCCATTGAGCAGTTGCGCGATGTCACTCGCGAGTTCGCCAGTCGTGAGGATCTGATCGACCGCGACCGCGCCTGGGAGGCTAAGCGCAAGGCGCTGGAAATTATTTTCGCCGCGCCTCGTACCTACCACCGCCAGTCGCAGTTCGACCACTTCGTGGAAAAAGGCGGCTCCGAGCTGTCTAACTATGCGCTGTGGTGTGCGCTTGTCGAGCGTGAGGATACGCTGGAGCTGCCCGAGGACCTTGAGCGTTCCTCGTCGCCGCGCGTTGAACTCGAGCGCCTTGAGCTGGCCGACCGCGTCGATTTCTGGGAGTGGTGCCAGTGGATTGCGTCCGAGCAGCTGGTCCACGCACAGGAAGTGGCCCGCGAGGTCGGCATGGAGATCGGCATTATGGCTGACTTGGCTGTGGGCGTCCACGGCCATGGGTCCGAGAAGTGGAGCCGTCCCGAACTGTTCGCCCCTGGCATGACTGTGGGTGCTCCGCCGGACGTGTATTCGCAGCAGGGCCAGAACTGGTCACAGCCGCCGTGGTCTCCGCGTTCGCTGGCTGAGTGTGGCTACACGCCTCTGCGCGACATGGTGCGCGCCGCCCTGGCTAATGCTGGTGCCGTGCGTATCGACCACATCCTGGGCATGTTCCGCCTGTGGTGGATCCCGGAGGGCTGTGTGGCGACCGAAGGCACCTACGTGTACTACGATCACGAGGCCATGATGGGCATTATCCTCCTGGAGGCCCAGCGTGCGGGTGCTGTTGTTATCGGTGAGGACTTGGGCGTCGTGGAGCCGTGGGTGCGCGATTACCTGCGCGACCGTGGCGTCCTGGGTACCTCCGTCGTGTGGTTCGAAAAGGAGGGTGGCGGCTGGCCGCTGCGTCCCGAGCACTACCGTGATCGCGCGCTCGCTGCGGTCAATATCCATGACCTGCCTCCGACGCTCGGTTACATCCGTGGTATCCAGACGACGCTGCGCAGCGAGCTGGGGCTGCTGACTGACGATATTGAGACCGTGCGTGCGGCGGATCGCCTCGAGCTTGATCAGGTCGCGGCTCGCCTGCACGAGTACGGCTGTATCGACGGCGCGGAACCCAGCGAGCGTGACATGGTCGAGGGCCTGTACCGCTATGTCGCGAAGGTTCCCTCCAAGCTCGTCGTTGCCTCCCTGGTGGACGCGGTGGGCGACGTGCGCCCGCAGAACATGCCGGGCACGGGCGCGGATCAGTACCCGAACTGGTGTGTGCCGCTGTGCGACTCCGACGGCGAGGAGGTCTTTATTGAGGACCTGCCCTCCAACGAGCGTCTGACCTCGCTGTTCTCCCTGCTGAGGGGTTCCGTGAGCTAGCGCGACCGTTTGACAGTACGACACCCCGTAGCCCGTGAGGGCTGCGGGGTGTCGTACGAGTGAGGCGATGGCGTCGGTGCGGCCCCGAGTAAGGTGCCTAGCGTGAGGTCTCGGTTGAAAAGAGCGGCGCGAGCACGGATACGTCGGGGCCGGTTGCTTCGTGCGTGACGGCGGCACCCGGCGGAGTGATGACGACGATGGGGGCGCAGGGGGAGAGGTCGGCGTCGCGCACGGGGGTGAGGTCCCAGTGGATGAGCGGGGTACCCGCCGCCACGACGTCTCCTTCGTCGACGAGGGCCGCGAAGCCCTTGCCATGTAGGCTCACCGTGTCGATGCCGAGGTGGATGAGGATCGATATGCCCTGCGTGGAGGTGATGATGGCGGCGTGCGGCTTGAGCTTGGTGACGACGCCGTTGATAGGGGAGTGGACGGTTAAACATTCCGAGGCGGAGTCGGGGATGAGCGCGCAGCCACCCCCGACGACTCCGCTTGCGAAAACGGGATCAGGCACCTCACTCAGCGCCATGACGTGCGCTGCGAAGGGTGCGCAGACGGAGAGTGTCACCGGCTGGCGAGCATTTCGTCGACGAGATCCTCGGAATCGGGGCCAATGACGACCTGAACCGCGTCGCCCACGATGACGACGTCGAAGGCACCGGCGGCACGTAGCTTGGCCTCGTCGATGAGGTCGGTGTTGGCGGCGTCCAGGCGAATGCGCGTGATGCAGGCTTCAAGATTGGAGATGTTCTCCCAGCCGCCCAGGGCTTCGATGATGGTCGTTGCGGTGCTCATGGGGTCCTCCTTGGCTCATGCGGTTTGCCTCACACTTATGGTATCGCGGAGGTGGAGTCGTTGGCACGCCATGGGCCTGGGAGCGCGTCACATTATGGGACGGTGTTGATGGCGCTGGTACCGCGGATACGAGCCGCGGGGGTGAGGCCCATGGCGATGCTGGCTCCGACCGCCAGAGCAATGAAGACGTACATGGCGGCCTCGACCCCCATCCACGAGGCGGCCGCGCCGGACGCGAGGGAGCCCAGCGGCATGACGCCCCACACGGCAAAGCGAAAGATCGCGTTCATGCGTCCGAGCATGTGGGGTGGGCAGATCTCCTGACGCAGACTCATCTGGGTGACGTTGTAGATGGTGAGGAAATAGGAGGAGACAATGCCTGAGACCGCAATGATTGCTGCGGCCGCAGCGGGGGCGTGAACGGCTGCCGGTTGGGCGGCTAGGACAGCGACGCCGATGATGCTTGTGACGACGATGGTGTGCCCGATGCCCAGATGCTTCATCCATGCCGAGCGCGTGAGCGCGCCGAGGATCCCGCCGATTGCCCCGACGCTCAGGAGGAGGCCGAGCTGGGTAGCGCTCATGTCCAGCGTGCGCAGGACAAGGATGGGCAAGAGAACCTGGATGCCGGCGGCAGCGAATGCGGCGGCCGCAATGCAGGAAAAGAGGGGAAAGAGTAGGCGTTGCCCGCGCACGAAGGCTAGCCCCTCGCGGATCTGCGCGACAAGCGTGGCTTCGGTGCGCGTAGGCGCAGGCTCCGGGGTGGCGATGCGCCAAATCGCCCAGGTCGAGAACGCGTAAGTGAGGGCAGTAAGCAGATAGACGAGAGGAGGGGCGAGCAGCCCGAGGAGCCATCCGCCCAAGCCCGGTCCACCCGCATGCCCCACCTGGTAGGAGGCCTCGAGCCGCCCGTTGGCCGCACCGATATATCGCCGAGAGGCGATGAGCGGAATATAGGACTGGTAGGCAACATCGAAGAAGACGGTGCACAGGCCCAGAAGCGCGGCGACGATCATCAGGTGCGTCAGCGTGAGGGTCGCGAAGACATAGGCCAGGGGAATCGAGATCAGGGCACCGATGCGTGCCAGGCCCGCGATGATCATGACGCGGCGCTTACGCCACCCATCCACCCAGGCACCCGCCGGTAAGCCGACGATCAGGAAGGCGAGTGTCTGCAAGGCCGAGAGCACACCGATCTGGGTTTCGCTGGCACGCAGGACGCTAATCGCAATCGCTGAGGTAGCCAGCGTCCCCACCTGGAAGCCAACCTGCGCAGCGGTCTGCCCCGCCCACAGGTGCATGAACGCCGAGTTACGGGTGAGCGGGTGGTGGAACCAGGCCCTGACGGTGACGGCCATCTGTCGGCGCCGAGGCCTAGGCCGGGCTGGGTGCCCCGTCGATGAGCCCAGCGGCGGCCAAAGCCCAGGCGAGGCCGTCGTCGCCAACCGCGGGGGCGACAATATCGGCAACCTCAACCAGAGCCTCGCACCCGTCCCCAATACTGACGCCGACAGCGGCACGTGCCACGGCCTCGACATCATTGTTAGAGTCGCCAATAGCCACAGTACGTGACATGGGGACGCCGATGTGCTCACACACGGCCTCCATACCCACCGCCTTGGACAAGCGGTCCGGGAGAATCTCGAAGGGAACATACCCTGCGGCCCCCACCGATCCGATGATGGCGCGGTAGCCGTCGGGCAGCGCCGCACTCACGCGCTCCATCGACGCCTTCTCCGGAGGCACATAGGCCGTCACCTTCGTGAAAGACCCACCCTCAACGTCAACGACAAAGGGCGTCACCGACTGGGCATACTCGGCCCAATCCTCAGGGGTTAAGACCCGCTCGGGGCACGAAAAACTCCAGATAGCCGCGCGAAGGCCCCATCTGGTCAGGCCCCTGCCACACGTAGAACGCATCCAAATCCTCCCACAGAGCAGTCAGAACTCGGACGTGCTCGGCAGGCATACGCTCATCAAGCAGCGCCGTGTCACCCACCGCCGCATACCCGCCAGCCCCACCCACGATGCCCTCAAAACCCAGGTCAAAGAAACGCGGATAGACCTCCGGGACAGAACGCCCAGTACAGATAAACAGACGGTGGCCACGCTCACGCACCTGCGCCAACGCGCGAACCGCTGAATCGGGAACGCGCTGGCGGGAATCACACAGCGTCCCATCCACGTCGATGAAAACTGCACGAGGAGCAGCGCCCTCAGTGTCCCGACCAATCACACCCGCGTCACAGCTCATAACGCCATGGTAGCCCAGCCACCACCAGCGACACCCCACACAACAAACCCAAGAAACAACAAACCACGCATTCGATTGGTAAAACACACCCCCATAACCCACACTGGAACCAGCGACGACACCCGCAATGGAGCACGAAAGACAACCCACAACGATGCAACACACAGCACTCACGAACGCCAGCGACCTCACCCTCCTACAAGCAGCGGCTCTCCTCTCCGGGGCAAGCGCCTGGAACTCACGCGCCATCCCCACAGCACACGTCCCCTCCTTCACCATGAGCGACGGCCCCCACGGCGTACGCCGCCAACTCGGCGACGCCGACCACCTCGGCATCGCCGACTCCGAAAAAGCCACCTGCTTCCCGACAGCCTCCGCGCTCGCGGCCACGTGGAACCCCGACCTGGCCCGCCAGATGGGTGAGGCGTTGGGGACGGAGGCGCGTGGACTCGGAGTCAACGTCCTGCTTGGCCCCGGCCTGAACATCAAGCGTTCGCCCCTGTGCGGACGCAACTTTGAGTACTTGTCCGAGGACCCGATCCTCGCAGGGCGCATGGCGGCAGGCCTCACCCAGGGCATCCAGTCCACGGGAACTGCCGCCTGCCCCAAACACTTCGCCGCTAACTCCCAGGAACTGCGACGCATGGCGTCGGATTCCGTTGTGGACGAGCGTACGTTGCGCGAGATCTATCTGACCGGTTTCGAAATCGTGTGCCGCAGCGCCAAGCCTCGAGCAATCATGAGCTCCTACAACCTCGTCAACGGAACCCACGCCCACAAAAACAAGCATCTGCTGACCGACATTCTGCGCACCGAATGGGGTTTTGACGGCATGGTCATCTCCGACTGGGGAGGATGCACGGATGCCGTCGCCGCCGTCCGCGCAGGTGGAAGCCTCGAGATGCCCGCCCCCGGACTGGAGGATGCTCGTCGAATTGTTGCCGCCGTCGAAGCCGGGACGTTGGAGGCATCCGATGTGTATGCGCGCGCCCAAGAGGTCTTGAACGTCGCCGCCGCGAGCGCCGACCTTCCCGCCCCTACCCCCTACGACCTCGACGAGCACCACGCATTGGCCACGCGCATCGCCTCTGAAGCGATCACGCTCCTGCGCAACGAGGACGATGCCCTGCCTCTGAGCTCCGGCACCAGTGTCGCCCTCATCGGTGACCTCGCTGACACGCCGCGCTACCAGGGAGCAGGCTCCTCCCAGGTCAACCCCACACGCCTCGAGACCCCGCGCGAGCTACTCGAGGCCGGGGGAGAATCCGCCCGAGGCTTGGTCCTGACAGGATACGCTCCCGGATATGAGCGTCACGGTGGCACGAGTGACGCGCTCATTGCCGAGGCCGTGGCGCTCGCGGCGCGCGCTGACGTTGCGCTCGTGTACGTGGGTCTCGACGAACTCGCTGAGTCGGAGGGACTGGACCGGCCCCACATGCGGCTTCCCGAAGGGCAGGATCGACTCATTGAGGCAGTCGTGGCCGCCAACCCGCGTACCGTTGTCGTCCTGACGGGCGGTGCCAGTGTGGAAATGCCCTGGGCGTCCTCCGTGCCCGCGCTCGTCAACGGCTACCTGGGTGGCCAGGGAGGGGCTGGCGCGATGCTGGATGTCCTGACCGGTGTCGTCAACCCCTCGGGACGCCTGGCCGAGACCTATGCGCGTTCCCTGGAGGATCATCCGACCGCCGCGTGGTTCCCGGCGACCGGTCCTCTGTCCTACTACCGTGAGGGTCCCTTTATCGGCTACCGATACTTCACAACTGCTGGCGTAGATGTTGCTTTCCCCTTCGGGTACGGCCTGTCCTACTCACGCTTCGAGTACTCCGATCTTGCTGTGGATCAGGATGGGGCGACCCTGACAGTCACCAACACCTCGATGCGTGACGGCACCGAGGTCGTTCAGCTCTATGTGAGTGCCCCGGGCGGCGTCTTCGGCCCTGCGCGCGAACTTAAGGGATTTGCCAAGGTTGTCGTTCCAGCCGGTGAATCTGTACGCGTCACCATCCCCTTTGACCGCTACACCTTCCGCCACTGGGAGACCTCGCGTGGAGCGTGGGAGACCGAGGTCGGAACCTGGACGATCTACGTGGGGCGCAACGTGGAGGACACGCCGCTGAGCGCCACCCTCGAGGTCGAAGGAACCACGCCCTCGCCAATCGACCCGGCCCTCGGACACTACCTGAACGCCGACGTCGCGGGCATTACCAACGGAGAGTTCGCGGTCCTGCTGGGTCGCACCATTCCTACCGCTCGCCCGAGGGAAGACATCACAGCGTTCGACCTGATGTCGGATCTGATCCGTGCCAAGAGCTGGCTTGCCCGATTGACGGGCCGCAAGCTACACGCCGACAAAGCGAAGGCTGACGCTAAGGGCATCCCGGACCTCAACGTTCACTTCGCGCTCAACATGCCGCTGAGGTCTCTCACCAAGTTTTCGAACGGTTCTGTGAGCACCGACATGATCGACGCGGTCGTGGAGGTCATTAACGGCCACTTCTGGCGAGGTATCACGCGTCTAGCGATCCGTTATTGCGCCAACGCGCGTGCCAACAAGGCTACCCAGCGTGAACTTGACTAGACCCGATGACGAGGCCTCGGCCTCGTCCTTGCCAGGTAACGCCGTACAAGAATACTGATCCAGGCAGCGAAGTACTGATGGTGCGCCTGAAGGATTGCACACCGCGACCGCACAGGTCAGCACCTTCAATGCTCACCGTCACGTCACCGTCACATCGAACTCCTTGGTCAGGAAGATAGCATTCTGGTACGCGAGTGCGTGCGTTTTGTCCACCATGCCCATCGCTGTGGCCATGTCCTTGTGGGGGGTTTTTCTTACTCGTCACAGCGATTTTCGCACAGGAAGATCTCAAGGAGAGCGCGCAGGTGAATCAGGCACAGTAGACTACTGCCAGACCTGCGAGAGGAGAACCCATGAGCACGCCCCTTCTGACCGTGATCGTGCCCGCCTACAACTCCGAGGACTACATTGACCGGGCGTTAACCACGCTCGTCGGATACGGTGACGAACTTGAGGCGATCATCGTGAACGACGGTTCGAAGGACCGTACCGCGCAGATTGCCGACGAGTGGGCCGCTCGGTACCCCTCCGTCAAGGTTATTCACCAAGAGAATAAGGGGCACGGCGGTGCCGTCAACGCCGGCCTCGCTGCCGCTACCGGCACGCACGTGCGCGTTGTCGACTCCGACGATTGGCTGGACCGTCGCGCCACGAACGCGGTGCTCGATCTCCTGCGCGAGGAGCGCGAAGCCGGGCGTCACCTCGACTTGCTCGTCACCAACTACGTCTACGACAAGCAGGGAAAGGCCCACAAGGCCGTCATCCGTTACCGCAACGTTCTGCCGCGCGGACGCACCTTTGGCTGGGCGGACCTGCGGCGGTGCCGCTACGACCAGTACCTGATGATGCACGCCTTGACCATGCGCACCGAAGTCGTGCGAGCCTCCGGCCTGGTCATGCCCGAACACACGTTCTACGTGGACTACCTCTACTCGTTCGTTCCGCTGCCCTCCGTGTCCACGATCCGCTACCTGGACGTGGACCTCTACCACTACTTCATCGGGCGCGACGACCAGTCCGTCAACGAGAAGGTCATGATTACGCGCCTGGATCAGCTCGCGCGGGTGAACGAGGCGATGACCCGTGCGCTGCCTCCGCGCGCCGAGGTCGAGGATAAGCTGTGGCGCTACATGGTCCACTACCTGCGTATCAACGCCGTGGTCTGTTCCGTCATGGCTCAGCTGTCGGGCACACCTGAGCACCTGGCCCTCAAGGAACAGATCTGGGAGACCATGGACCAGATCAACCCCGAAGCCACGGAGCGTCTGCGCAAGGATCTGCTCGCCGGCCTCGTGCGCCACGCGTCCCCGATGGTCGTGCGCGGCGGCTACAAGGTCGCGGCTGCGGTCCTCGGCTTCAACTAACGAGCGCCGTCAGCGCGCGGCGAGCGCCAGCTCGGTGCAGTGGACGGTGAGGTGCTTACCGATGAGCGGGTATTCCACGCCCTCCTCGCGGCTTCGCCACGTAAAGCCGAGCTTTTCTGAGACGCGTCGCGACGCATCGTTTCCGTCGAAGTACTTCAAGATGATTGTCTCGACGCCCAGTTCCCTCGCGCGCTCGATGATGGCGCGCCCCGCCTCGCTCGCGTAGCCGTTGCCCCAGTAGGGCGCGCCGATCCAGTATCCGATGTCAGCGACGGTCGCTTCGGGGGAGTCTGTGTCAATGCGCAGTGCGATTGAGCCGACCAGTTCACCGGTTGATGACAGCGTCACCGCGTAGCTGTCGGGTGCCGCCAGGAAAGTCGACAGTGCCTCGTGTGCATCGTCGATGCGCTCGTAGGGCTTCCATCCGCACAGCATCCCGATGCGGGGATCGCGGGCCAGCTCAAAGAGCGCGGGAGCGTCCGCGTCGCTCCAGGGGCGCAAGCACAGGCGCTGAGTGTGAATGATCATTGGTCGTTCTTTCCCGTTGACAGTGACGGCAGGTAGGAGACGATGACAGCAGGATCGTCGGAACCAATCAGTGGTGGGCGACATTCGGCCTCTCCAGGACTTCAACGTACACGCTCACATGGCCCTCTGTCCCGCACCTCAACCCGCTTACCGGAACGTAGGCGGGGTCGCCCACGTCCTGGACAGCGGGTTAGCGTGCGGAGCCACCCGACATGTCAGCAGATGGAACAAGAATAGGTGAGCGTTGCCTCTCTGTTTGAGCGTGTCCGCGCCCCGGCCTCGTCCCCGTTCCAGCACGCCCCGGCCTGGGCGGATACGATGGTGTTAACCAAGTGAAAGGGGAGCGGCGTGGATCTGCTCGTTGTTGGATCGGGCTTTTTCGGCCTGACGTTCGCCCGCGAGGCCGCGGAGCGATTCGGTATGAACGTGACGGTCATCGAGCGCCGCGACCACATCGGAGGCAACGCCTACTCGTCCATCGACGAGGCCACGGGCGTCGAGGTGCACCGCTACGGCACCCACTTGTTCCACACGTCGAACGAACGCGTGTGGTCCTACGTCAACCGCTTCACAGCATTCAACGACTACCGCCATCGCGTCTACGCCAACTACCGGGGCGTCGTTTACCCGCTGCCCATCAACCTGGGCACGATTAACCAGTTCTTCGGTGCCGCCTACTCGCCGATCGAGGCCCGCGCGCTCATCGAGCAGCAGGCCGCCGAAATCACGGGCGAACCGGGCGACCTCGAGGAGAAAGCGATCAGCCTGATCGGTCGCCCGCTCTACGACGCATTCATCGCCGGATACACGGCCAAGCAGTGGCAGACCGACCCGCGCGAGCTGGCCGCCTCCATCATCACGCGCCTGCCCGTGCGTTTCACCTACGAGAATCGCTACTTCCAGGACCGCTACGAGGGTCTGCCCCTGAACGGTTACGGAGCGTGGATCGCGAACATGGTTGACCACCCGCGCATCAGCGTGCACACGGGCGTGGACTTCTTCGACGGCGCCTCGCCCTTCTCGAAGGCCGCGACGGTTGGACAGGTGCCTGTCGTCTACACGGGCGCGATCGACCGCTACTTCGACTACGAGGCCGGCGAACTCGGCTGGCGCACTCTCGATTTTGAGACCGAGGTCGTGGACGTTCCCGACTACCAGGGTTGCTCGGTCATGAACTACTCGGACCGCGACGTCCCCTTCACGCGCATCCACGAGTTCGCCCACCTGCACCCCGAGAGGGATCGACGCGGTGCGACCAATACGATCATTCAGCGCGAGTACTCGCGATTCGCGCGCCCCGGCGACGAACCCTACTACCCGATCGCCTCGCCGTCGGATCGCTCGACGCTCGCGGCCTACCGGGAGATGAGCGCGGGGGAGAAGGACGTTCTCTTCGGCGGGCGCCTGGGCTCCTACCAGTACCTGGACATGCACATGGCGATCGCCTCGGCCCTGACGAAGGTCGACGAGGCCGTGGCCGCCTGGCGCTGACGGGTTTCCCACTCGCATGGTATCGATCGTCTGGTCGGTCCTGTCGATCGCTCTCATCATCGGCGTCGGCTGGATCGCTCGCCGAGGGGGTGCACTCGGCCCTGATGCCGCTGGCTCCCTCGCATCGGCAACGTATTGGGTGGCCAGCCCAGCGATGCTGTTCCACGCGATTGTCTCGACCGGCACGTCCGGAGTTTTTGGCGCTCCGCTCGCCGTGGCCGCCGCGTCGGGCGTGGGCACCGCACTGCTCTTCGTGCTTGTCGCACGCCTGTTTCTACGCCTGTCGCGCGGGGAGACCACCTTGGGGGCCATGGCCTCGTCCCTGAATAACGGGGCCTACATCGGCATCCCGATCGCCGTCTACGTCCTGAACGACGCCTCCGCTGTTGTTCCCATCCTGGTGTTTCAGCTGGGTTTCTTCACCCCGATGTTTTTCGTCCTGGCCGATCTAGTGGGGTCGGGGCAGCGCCCGTCGGTGCTTGGCGTTGCGAAGGTCGTGGCGCGCAATCCCATGGTCATTGCAGCGGCGTGTGGCTTCCTGTTCTCCGCCGCGGGGTGGCCGATGCCGACGCTCCTCGACGTGTCGACCTCAATGCTGGGGTCAGCAGCACCCCCGATGATCCTCTTATCCTTTGGGGCGTCCCTCGTGGATCGTCGTTCGGCGTCCGGGGATTCCGGTATTGCGGCGACCGCCTGCGCTATCGCCTGCAAACTCGCCCTCCAGCCCGCTATCGCGTGCGGCGTCGGAGTGCTGCTCGGGCTGACCGGTCCTGCCCTCATGTCGGTGACCATCATGGCTGCCCTGCCAGCCGCGCAGAAACGCCTACATCGCGGCCACTCGGGCGAAGGCGGGGGAGCGCATCGCGCAGGGAACAGTCCTCGTGACGACCTTCGCCTCCCTGCCCGTTGTCGTCGGTATTGCCGCGCTTTTCCACGGCCTCGGACTGGTGGCGTAACACGCCCGACGGTGCCCATCGCAATTCCGCACTGACCCACAAACCAGCCATGGCCTCGTCAAAAAGAGGTCAAAAGCACGGTCTATATCGTGGACTGTAGCTGACATCCTCGTGTAACGGCCATAGTCTGACTGAGCATTATCCCAAAATCAAACGAATCCAAGGAACACGATTCATGTCATCCTCCGCATCCCGCCCCGCGCCCCGCGCGCGCGACTCGTGGAGCGGCCAGACTGGCTTCCTACTGGCGGCCATCGGCTCGGCCATCGGCCTGGGCAACATCTGGCGTTTCCCCGGAGTCTCCTACTCCAACGGCGGCGGCGCCTTCCTGGTCCCGTACCTGGTCGCACTGATCTTCGTCGGTATCCCCATGCTCTGGCTCGACTACGCAGTCGGGCACAAGTTCCGCGGTTCACCGCCGTGGGCACTGCGTAAGATCATTGGAGGCGGCGAGTTCATCGGCTGGTTCCAGACCTTCGTGTGCTTCGTCATCATGGTCTACTACGGCGCCGTCCTCGCGTGGGGCGTGCAGTACACGATCTACTCCGTGAACGAGGCCTGGGGTGCCGATCCGACGACGTTCTTCCTGGAGTCCTTCCTTGAGAAGGTTCCTGGCGACACCTTCTCGTGGGCCCCTGCATGGGCCGTCATGATCCCGCTTGCTCTCGTGTGGGTTCTCGTGCTCTTCGTCATCGGTCGCGGCCTGTCCAAGGGCGTCGAGGCTGCGAACAAGGTCTTCCTGCCGCTCCTCGTCATCCTCTTCCTTGCGCTCGTCGTTCGAGCAATCTTTCTGCCGGGCGCCATTGAAGGCCTCAACGCCTTCTTCACCCCGAACTGGGGCGCGCTGGCCGACCCCAACGTGTGGCTGGCCGCCTTCGCGCAGATCTTCTACTCGCTGTCCGTGGGCTTCGGCATCATGCTGACCTACGCCTCCTACCTCCAGCGTAAGTCGAACCTGACGGGCACCGCTCTGGTCGCTGGCTTTGCGAACTCCTCTTTCGAGATCCTCGCTGGCATTGGCGTCTTCAGCGCTATCGGCTTCATGGCACACCAGGGTGGCGTGAGCGTCTCCGAGGTTGAGGGCCTGACCGGCCCGATCCTCTCCTTCGTGACCTTCCCGAAGATCATTTCGATGATGCCCGGTGGGCCCCTCTTCGGCGTGCTCTTCTTCTCGTCCCTCGTTCTGGCCGGTGTCACCTCTCTGCTCTCCCTGCTTCAGGTCGTCTCCGGTGGCCTGCAGGACAAGTTCGGCTGGTCGCCCGCTCGCTCGGCTCTTGTTCTTGGCGTTCCCGCCACCGCCATCTCGCTGGTGCTCTTCGGCACCCGATCGGGCCTGAACAACCTCGACATCGTCGACAACTTCATCAACTCGGTTGGCGTCGTGTCCTCGGCGATCCTGTTCGCCGTGCTGTGCGCAGTCGCCGGCCCCCGCCTTGGGGTGCTCCGTGCACACCTCAATTCGGTGTCCAGCGTGAAGGTCCCCAAGCTCTGGGAGCCCCTCGTTGGCATCGTCATCCCGGTCGTCCTCTTTGTCATGATGGCGATGTCGATCGTGAAGGTCCTGAAGGATGGCTACGAGGGCTACCCCAGCAGCTACGTGCTGATCTTCGGCTGGGGTTCTGTGGCGGTCGCGGTCGTCGCGTCTCTGATTTTCACTCTCATCCCGTGGAAGCACCGCCCGGTGGATACCCACGCGACGGTCGCTCAGATCCTCGCGGAAGACGCCGAGGAGACCGCTTCGACCGAAGGAGGCGCCAAGTGACCGCTCCCGCTATCGCCCTGATGATTCTGACGATCCTGCTCGTGTGGGGTGGCCTCGTCGCTTCCGTCGTCATGCTGCAGATCCTCCCCGTCCCCACGGACGAGGAAACTGAGGCTGCTCAGCGCGCTATCGATGCCGACCAGGCCGCCAGCCGGTAGGGTGTCAATCGTGAAGCTCGTTGCCTTTGATCTCGATGACACGCTGGCCCCCTCGAAGTCGCCGCTGCCACCCCAGATGGACGTGGCGCTGCGCTCGCTGCTGGATCACGTGGAGGTGTGCATCATCTCCGGTGGCCAGATGGGGCAGTTCCGTACGCAGGTGCTCGACAACCTGAACGCCTCCGACGAGGAACTCTCGCGTCTGCACCTGATGCCGACCTGCGGCACTCGCTACTACCGCTTCGAGGGCGGGCAGTGGGTCGAGCGTTACGCGCACGACCTGGACCCTGAGGTGGCCGCCCGCGTCATCGAAATCCCTGGAGCGCCATGCCCGCGAGCTTGGCCTGTGGGAGGAGAACCCATGGGGCAACATCATCGAGGACCGTGGCTCTCAGATCACCTTCTCGGCGCTCGGGCAGGAGGCACCCCTCGACGCGAAGCGCGCGTGGGACCCGGATGGGACCAAGAAGGCTGCTCTGCGTGATGCGGTGCAGCCCGATGTGCCGGAGCTGGATGTGCGCGGTGGTGGCTCGACTTCGGTCGACATTACGACGCGTGGCATCGACAAGGCCTACGGCATGGGTAAGCTCGTCGAGGAGACGGGGATTCCGGCCTCCGAGATGCTCTTCATCGGCGACCGCCTGGATCCCGAGGGCAACGACTACCCCGTCAAGGCCGCCGGCTACGCGACGCGCGGCGTGTCGGGTTGGGAAGAGTGCGTCGAGGTTATCCGCGAACTCGTTGACTCCCTGAGCTGACGCAGAGACGACTACGGTACGAGGCCGGGGCTGGGTGTCCAGCTCCGGCCTCGTTTCGTTGTACGTCGCTGGGCGAGTGCGGTTGCCTAGGCTCCGATCCCGCGAGTCGCCCAGAAGACGACGGCGGAGGCGGCCGCGACGTTGAGGGAGTCGACCCCGTGGTCCATGGGGATCTTGACGGTGTAGTCGGAGGCGGCGATGGTGCGCCTGCCGAGGCCGTCGCCCTCGGTTCCCATGACCATCGCTAGGCGCGCGCCCGGCCTTTGGAAGGCGGGCAGCGCTGCGAAGTCGTCGAGGGAGACGGAATCGTCAGACAGAGCGAGGGAAGCGACGGTGAAGCCAGCCTCTTGCAGCGCCTTGATATCGCCGGGCCAGGATTCCAGGCGAGTCCACGGCACCTGGAAAGACGGTGCCCATCGAGACGCGCACGGATCGCCGGTAGAGCGGGTCCGCGCACTGCGGAGTCACGAGGACTGCGTCCACGCCGAGCGCTGCTGCGCTGCGGAAGGCCGCGCCCACGTTCGTGTGGTCGACCAGGTTTTCCAGGACGACGACGCGCCGTGCGGGTGCGCCATCTCGGGCGGTGGCCAGCAGCTCGCCAAGGGAGGGCAGGAGGGGGCGTTGCATGGCGGCCAGAGCGCCGCGGTGCAGATGGAAGCCCGTCATGTGCTCCAGGACGTCTTCCTCGGCCACAAAGACCGGGACGTCAGCGCCGTCGCCGGATCCCGTGGCGTGCTCAATGAGCGACGTCAGGGATTCCAGCCACCGTGCCGACATCAGGAAGGATCGGGGCCGGTGTCCCCGCCCGGATGGCCCGTTCGATGACGTTGGCGGATTCGGCCATGTACAGGCCGCGTTCCGGCTCGATCTTCGACCGTAGCTTGACGTCTTTGAGGCGCGTGTAGTCGTCCAGGCGTGGATCCGCAGACAGATCGGCGCTGGGTCAGTTCGATGATCACGTTATTCCTCAGGCGCGCTGGAGGGCGCGAGAGACCTCGCCCGGCCAGGACGGACCCTCGAAGATGAAGGCGGAGAAGGCCTCGACCAGGTCGGCACCCTGCGCCAATCATGCGCAGCGCGTCCTCGGGGGAGGAGATGCCGCCCGTACCGATGAGGATCTGTTCGTCGTCGAGGTGGCGCGCCACCAGGGACACCACTTCGAGCGCGCGGGGCAGCAGGGGAGCGCCGGAGACACCGCCCTCACCCAGGTCGTGGTTGATCGTCGTGTTCGTGGCCACAACGCCCGCCAAGCCCAATTCCTTTGTCAGCTCGACGACGGCGACGATGTCCTCGTCGGCCAGATCGGGTGCGATCTTGACGAAGAGGGGCATGACGCGGTCCGGTGCGCCGGCCTCGCAGCCGCGTCGTGCGGCCTGGAGAATCGGGCGCAGGTGGTCGACCGACTGCAGCTCACGCAGGCCGGGAGTGTTGGGGGAAGAGACGTTGACGACGACGAAGTCGACCCAGTGGGCGAGCGTCTTCGCGCAGTACTCGTAGTCGGCGGGGGCCTCGGCCTCGGGGGTCACTTTGTTCTTGCCGATGTTCGCACCCACGATGGCGGCGCGGCCCGCGTGGGTGGAGCGCAGCTCGCGCAACTTCTCGGCGGCCGCGTCCGCGCCCGCGTTGTTGAATCCCATGCGGTTGCGCAGGCCTCGGTCCTCCATGAGGCGCCACAAGCGTGGCGCCTCGTTGCCCGGCTGCGGGCGCGGTGTCACGGTGCCGATCTCGACGAAGGCGTAGCCCAGGGCGCTCATACCCAGGACTGCTTCGGCGTCCTTGTCCATGCCGGCGGCTAGGCCGAGGCGCGAGGGCAGCTCGCGGTGACCCAGCATGAGCGGGACCTCGACACCGCCGACGATGCGGGTCGGTCGACGCAGGGGGTCCATGTAGCCCAGGGTGGCCCGCATGAGTCCCCGCGTGAGAGCGCAGCGCCCTGCGAGGGAGATCGCACCCAGGCCCAGGTGGTGTGCCTGCTCCGGGTCAGAACGCGAAATGAAGTGTCGGAAGGTCCAGTTGTACGCGCGTCGGATCATAGCTCCAAGGGTAGTTGATTAGTCCCACCATGCCCACCACCAGCGCGTGGATGATGCGTCTCGCACGAGGAATCGCATCTCGTCGGGAGGGACGGCGTCTGCTCCCAGCCCGAGGACCTGAGCGAGGGTCAGCCAGTGTTCGTACGACGGACAGGAGGCGTCGTCAATGGGGCGTCCGGTGTGTGCGATGATTGCGGACTCGGGGACGCATACGGTATCGATGCTGACGCGCTCGTCCCAGCGGGGAGCGCGGATGACATATCCTTCGAGCGTGAGACCGTCGATTCGGGTGGCAGCGCGCAGCAGGTCGGAGATGCGCGGCGCATTGTTCTGTCGGTCATCGCGTGCGAGCGGAGGCAGGAGCGTGCGCAGCCTGCGCGCCTCTTCGCCCGACAGATCAGCGAAGCGTGCGTAGTCGCCCGTGTCCCATCCTTCGCAGATGTAGGGAGCGAGCAACGCCGTTACGTGGCGGTCGTCGAGCCAGTGCATGGGTCCGTACATACCCTCGCGCACTGGCCCCTCCTCGGTGGGGTCCTCATACGGAGAATCGACGCCCGGTTCCGTTTGCGCCGAGGCCGTGGTGTCCTGCGCGGAGTCGGGGATCCAATCGGTCGGATCGTCTGCGGGGATGGGAACGGTCGAGGTCGTGGTGGCCTCGCCGGTGGGGGTGGCGCGGAGCGTCACCGATGTGCCCTCGTCATCGATGTGGACCTGTGAGGTGGCGGTGAGCGTGAGTGAGACGCGCATGGCGGTGTCCTTCCGGTAGGGGCGGCGTTGGTGCCGCATGTATGTCAGGATCGCGCTCTGGGCCCACTCAACTCCAGCCGCGTGCTCCACCCTGTGGATAGCGGGGCGACACGAGGCAGGCCTGTGGAAACAATAGCCGCGGCCCCGCACCCTGTGGATGGGTGCGGGGCCGTGAGTGAGAATGCCGTGGGGGTTACTTGGGGAACTCTCCGCGTGCTACCTGGGGGCGCGGGGAGCGCCAGCGGCGCGGCATGATCATGCGCGAGAAGGTGTAGTAGCCGGTGCCGCGCGGGATCTCGTCGCGGGGGTGTTCCTGCGTGAAGGCGTTCTTGATCCTACGCCACACGAGCATGGCCTCGACGCCGGTGGCGATGAAGGCACCGTACATGAGGATCGTGGAGGCGTAGAGGATGTAGACCTGCGTCTGCTCGGGGATCTTGTTGCCAAAGAGCGAGAGGATCATGATGAGGATGATGGAGGCCATCATGACGAGGAGAACCCACTCGGAGAACGAGTGGCGGGCATCGACGTAGTCGCGCACGAAGCGGCGTGCGCTTCCCTTGTCGCGCGCGGGCAGATGCTTCTCATCGCCCGTTACCAGAGCACGCTGTTCGGCTTCCCAGCGGGCGTTGCGCGCCGCCCTCGCTGCCCGCTTTGCTTCCTTGCGGTCCGCGGGTACGAGGGGGTGAAGGCGGGCGGCCTCGGCCTGCTTGCGCTTCGGCGTGGGGCGACCTTTTTTGCCGCCGGGCGTGGTCGAGACAGGCTCAACGGTCGTCGAGGTCTCGTCGCTGTTGTTTTTGTTTCGTCCAAACACGCTCCAAGGCTAGCCGATAGGCCCCCCGCCGTGCACTGTCATGGTCTACCCTGTGCGTATGGCTGAAACTTCACATGAATTGTCGACGTCCGTTTTAAGGGAGCGCCTCGAGGCTGCTTTCCCATCTCTCCTGGAGGAGCTCACACAGCTGGTCGCTATTCCGTCGGTGTCGTCGGACCCGGCTCACGCGGCTGACCTGGAGCGCAGTGCCGAGCATCTGAGGGAGCGTTTTGAGGCTCTGGGCCTGGCTGCGAAGGTCCTGCGAGAGACGGCCGCGGACGGCACGGAGGGCAAGCCCGCCGTTGTCGCCCACACGCCCCATATCGAGGGTGCACCGACCGTCCTCCTGTACGCCCACCATGACGTGCAGCCGGTGGGTGAGCTGAGCCGCTGGAGCATGGATCCCTACAAGGCTGAGGTACGCGGCGACCGTATTTACGGGCGCGGCTCCTCTGACGACGGCGCTGGCGTGACCGTCCACCTGGGTTCGCTGTCCATCCTGGGCGCGGACCTGCCTGTCAACGTTGTTGTCTTCATCGAAGGTGAGGAGGAGATCGGCTCTCCGTCCTTCACTGCCTTCCTGGATGCTCACAAGGATGAGCTCGCCGCTGACGTCATCGTCGTGACGGACTCGTCGAATTGGAAGCCGGGCGAACCCGCCGTCACATCGACGCTGCGCGGTAACGCTATCGTGACGGTTGACGTCACGGTCGCGGATCACGCGGTTCACTCGGGTGCCTTTGGCGGCCCCCTGCTCGATTCGGTCGCGATTTCCTCGATGCTGATTGCGTCTCTCTTTGATGACAAGGGCGACGTTGCGGTGCCGGGTCTGGGTGGCTCGGATCACGCGGACGTTGATTGGCCGGAGGAGGAACTGCGCGAGGCAGCAGGAATGGTTGAGGGCCTGCAGCTGGCCGGTTCCGGTGATATCGCGGCTCGCATGTGGACGAAGCCGTCGATCTCCGTCATCGGTTTCGATGCCCGCCCCGTCTCTAACGCGTCAAATACGATTGCCCCGCATACGCGCTTCCGTCTGTCGATGCGCACGGTGCCGGGCGTGGATCCCGCGCAGGCGCAGGCCAAGCTGGCCGACTTCCTGCTCTCCCATGTTCCCTTCGGCGCGCGCGTCGAGGTCACGTGCGAGGACGCAGGTGCCGGCTACCAGGCTGACATGGACTCTCCGGTCACGAAGACTCTGCACGAGTGCCTGACCGAGGCGTGGGGCGTGCCCTCCGTCAACATTGGCGTGGGCGGCTCAATCCCGTTCATTTCGGACTTCCAGCGTATCTTCCCGGGCGCGCAGGTCGTTGTCACGGGCGTTGAGGATCCGCTGACGAACGCGCACTCCGAGGACGAGTCGCAGTCGATCCCGGATCTGAAGGCCGCGATCCTCGCCGAGGCGCTGCTGCTGACCCGCCTGGCCTCCCTGTGAGGCGAGTTGTCGTAGCCGGTCGGTGGGATGGGGCGCGTCCCCTCCTGCCGACCGGCGTCGCGTTGGAGGAGATCGGCCAGGGTGTTCTCGCCGGCTGCGCGGACGCGGAGCCGGTGCTCCTGCCGTTCGGGGCTGGCCCCACCTTCGACGAGGCCGTGGCTGCCTCGCGCTCCCAGGCCTCGTTCGTGCGCGTCCCCACGGACGTGGCCTCGACTCGTGAGGCTGGTGAACGTGTGGCGATGGCGCTGGGGGAGTCCAGGGTCGTCGTCGAAGGCGGCCACAACGCCTCTCCTGACTGCGGACTTGGCTTCCTGGCGGGCCTGCTCGGCGTGGCCAACTCCGAGGTGAGCGGCGACGCACTGCCCGCTGCCCTGACGCGCGCCGAGGAACTGGTCGCGGCCAGTGGCACCGACCTCGTGTGCGCCGCCTCAACGCCTCGGCCCCTGCTGGGCCTCGATTCGGTGCTCGCGGTCGCCCCCGACCTCACCCCCATTGAGGAACAGAACACAGCGCTCACGGGGTTGCTGACGCAGGCCTTCGCGCACCGGCCGCTGGGGCGTCGCCAGTTAATTGAGAGTTCCTTCGGTCATCCTGCGCGCGGCTATGGATCCGGAGCGGGGGGCGGCGTGGGCGCGATCATCGCTGCCAGCGGAGGGCGCATCGTTCCCACAGGAGTGCTGCTCGATGACCTCCTCATCCTCGATAAAGCGCTAGAGTCCGCCGATCTGGTGATCGTGGCAGAACCGGAGTTGGCCTCGCCGCTGCTGGCTACGTCCACGCTCGACTCACTGACGAAAGCTGCTGGAGCGCACGCACTTCCGGTCGTCGGCTGCACCGTCCGTTCCAGCCTGTCCCATGTGGAGCGAGCCGAGTGGGGACTTCACGGCGTCTTCGAGACGGAGGCGCGCGTCACCCTTCGCGAGGCCGGGAGACGCATCGCGCGCACGTGGTTACGCTAAGCGCGCATCCCACCTCTCGCGCGGGGCGCAGCCGGGGGAGTACTGTGTCAAGCGCATACGTCTATTCAGCACGATAAGGAGCACCATGTCCGAGTCCACAACTCAGGCTCCCACCCACGAGGTCACCCTCACCGACGTCGCTGCCGCGAAGGTGAAGAGCCTCCTCGAGCAGGAGGGTCGCGACGACCTGCGCCTGCGTATCGCCGTGCAGCCCGGTGGCTGCTCGGGCCTGATCTACCAGCTCTACTTCGATGACCGCATGCTCGACGGGGACGCTATCCGTTCCTTCGACGGCGTCGAGGTCGTCGTCGACCGCATGAGCGTGCCCTACCTGAGCGGTGCCACGATTGACTTCGCTGACACCATCGAGCGTCAGGGCTTCACGATCGACAACCCGAACGCCCAGAACACCTGTGCCTGCGGCGAATCCTTCCACTGAGCCGAAAGAGACTCCCACCCATGATGTCCTCCCTGCGCCGCTTCGGCGCCCTCGCTGGCGCTGTTGCCCTCGCACTTGGCCTCTCCGCCTGCACCGACCTGACCTCCTCGTCCAACACGACGTCGTCCGCGTCTCCCACCGTCTCGGCAAGCGAGATCGACTACTCCGCGTGTGCGACCGACGATTCCGCGGACCAGCAGAAGTTCGTTGACCGCTCCGGAAAGGGGGCTTTCCCCGGTGTCACGGGCGACGACACCCCCGTCATCGCCGCGGGAACGGGTTCTGAACCCACCGACAAGGTCCTGGTGAAGACCCTCAAGCAGGGTGACGGCGCGCTCGTGTGCCCCGGTGCGACGGTGAAGGTCAACTACGTTGGCGCGCTGTGGAACGGCACCGTCTTCGATTCCTCCTACACGAAGGGCCAGCCGATCGAGTTCCCCCTCAGTAAGGTCGTCAAGGGATGGGGCTACGGTCTGGCCCACACGCACGTCGGTGATCGCGTCGAGCTGGTTATTCCTTCCTCGCTCGGCTACGGGTCCCAGGCAAACGCCTCGATCCCGGCGAACTCCACGCTGGTGTTCGTGGTTGACATCCTGGCAGCGAGCACTCAGAAGATCGCCGATGCATCTGTCCTGACCGGCGCGACTGCGACCGGCGAGGAACTGCCCGCCGGTATCACCGTGTCCGGTGACGCTGGGCGTCGAACCGACTCTGGCGATCGACGAGTCTCAGAGCGTCCCGACCGAACGCAAGATCTACACGGTCTACAAGGGAAGTGGCGAGGAGCTGGCGAACGGCCAGACGTTCCTGTACAAGGCGGTCGCCGGTGGATTCGGAGCGCAGGGACAGACTGAGTCGACCTGGGCGCAGGCAGTTGAAGAAGCTCCCGTGACCGATGCCGGTCTGGCCGGGTACACGGTTGGTTCCCGTCTCCTCTTGGTCACCCCGATTCCCTGGCGCAGGCGGGCAGTCGGGCGCTTCGGCTCAGGCGAGCGTCATGATCGTCGACATCGTCGGCGTATCCTCGATGGAGTAATTGACTCCGACTGGATTCCAGTTAACGGTTGCGGGCGGCTCCCAGTGGGGGAGCCGCCCGCAACCCGTTAGAATGTGGCCAACGCGTCTATTTACGCCACACACGCAAGGAGAGTTTCCATGAGCGACGAAACCGTTCGAATCCTGGTTTTCAGCGACGATAAGGACAAGCGCGCCGCCGTCATCAACGGCATCGGTCTGCGCGCGTCTAAGGACACGCCCCGCATTGAATGGGTGGAGGCCGCCACCGGCTTCGGCGTACGCGACGCCTTCGACCAGCAGGATTTCGCGCTGCTCGTCCTCGACGCCGAGTCGAAGAAGGAGGGCGGCATGTCCGTCGCCCAGGATCTCCAGGAGACCCGCGATGGCGTTCCCCCGATCATTTTCCTGACGGCGCGCCCCCAGGACGAGTGGCTGGCCACCTGGGCCGGTGCCACCGCCACGGTTTCCGACCCGATTGACCCGATCATCCTTCAGGAAACTGTCGCCGAGGTCTTGCGTGGGGCGGCCCGATGAGTCGGCGCGAATGGGGTCCGATCATCGCTTCTCTCATCGCCGGTGAGGCGCTGGACTACGACCAGTCCTACTGGCTCATGGACCAGGTGATGAGCGGTGAGCTGGGTGAAGCCCGCCTCGCCTCCTTCCTGACTGCCATGGCGATCAAGGGAGCCACGGTCGAGGAGATCCACGGCCTCGCTGATGGCATGCAGGATCACGCGCAGCGCGTGGATCTGCCCAGCCGCGCCCTCGATATCGTCGGCACGGGCGGGGACGGCTACAAGACCGTCAACATTTCGACCATGTCCGCGATCGTGCTGGCCGCGATGGGCATTCCCCTCGTTAAGCACGGTAACCGGGCGTCCACGTCGAAGTCCGGTTCTGCCGACGTGATCGAGGCGCTGGGCGTCAACCTGGACGTCGAGGTCGATCAGCTGCGCTCCATTTTTCGATGAGGTCGGCATCGCGTTCCTTTTCGCTAACAAGATGCACCCGTCGATGCGCTTTGCCGCCCCGGTGCGCCGCGCGCTCGGCTTCCCGACGGCCTTCAACGTGCTTGGTCCGCTGACGAATCCCCGCGAAGGTGCAAGCCTGCGCAATCGGTGCAGCCAAGGAAGAAAACGCGCGCCTCATGGCGGGGGTCTATGCGTCGCGCGGGCTGTCCGCCCTTGTTTTCCGCGGCGCGACCACGGGACTTGACGAGCTGACGACAACTGATACGAACCAGGTGTGGATCGTGAACGGTGGTCACGTCAGCGAGGTTGCTTTCGACGCTCGTGACTCTCTCGGCATGGCGTCGGCGACCATCGAAGACCTGGCCGGTGGCGAAGCCGTTGAGAATGCTGCCGTGGCCCGCGAGGTCCTCTCGGGTGGTGGAGCAGATGCCGTGCGCGACGCCGTCGCCCTCAACGTTGGTGCGGGCATCCTGGCCTGGGAGGGCCTGGACAACCCGGTCAGTCCCGCCGACTTCGAGGACCGCATGCGTGTCGCGGTTGATCGCGGCCTTGCTGCTCTCGCGGACGGTGTCGGAGCACGCCTGGTTGAGCGCTGGGTGGCGGCGTCCAACGCCTAACAGCCTGTTCGCGCCTACACGCGCGAGCGTTCATGCGGATGGGCGGTTGCGTGAGCGAGGAGTTCACGCAGCCGCCCGTCGCGTAGGGGACTGAGCATCGGTGCCGCCCATGGCAGAGGGGACTCCCACGCGATGAGGCGCGTGCCCGGCTCGCTCAGCTGGGCGCAGATGAGCGCGCTCTCCGACCATGATGCTGCCTGTGCCGCGAGTCCATCGACCTCGAGCACAGGCGTCGATGTCAGGACCTCGATCCATGCAGTGGGATCGGTTCGGGGCGGCACCACGACCGAATTGATGTAGCGCCCATAGGACGCCACATGCATGACCCATCCGGGTTCGCCCGCGTCTCGGCGCGCGCCCCACACAATGCGCGGTGCCGCCAGGATCGGGCGCATCGTCGCGCGTTCAACGCCCGCCATGTAGGCGCCGAGCTCGTCGCGCGCGCGGGCTGCCGACTCGAAGAGGCCCTGGGCGCCAAGGCGTGTCATGACCGCGGTGAGGGCCTCGGGAACGGCGAGCGACGAAGCGGCCACGGCCTCGTCGATGAAGGAGGGGGCCTGCGCGTCTTCGCTCTCCGAAAGCGCCCGCATAATCGCGTTCGCTGCCCGCGTGGCGTGCGCACGCGTGCCGAAGGGGCCGAGCGCCCGGGGTAGGTCAGAGAGACCGACGCGGGGGACCACGACGGCACGATCTGCTTCGCGCACGACCCAGTGCTGATTGGCTTGCCTGCGCGACGCTGAGTTGTATGGCGGTGCCAGTGCTGCGATGTCGCGCAGCTCCCGCACACGCGCCTCCAGCACGGAGGCAGTGGGAAAAGAGCGCACCCCGGCCGCCAGAGACACCATGCGCTGGACCTTGGGCGCTTCTCCGCGCGCGTGTAGTAGCTGCCCACGCGTGAGCGCAGGGACGAGGCCGACCCGACGTAGAGCGCATCCCCCGAGACGTCGACGAAATGATAGACACCCGGAGCGCTCGGCAGCTCGGCGACGAAGGACGGCGTGGCGGGGCGGCGGGAGGGAACTGCATCGCTGAGGACCAGCAGGTCCTCCACGTCGGTGACGCCCGCCGAGGCCAGGAGGTCTACGAAGCCGAGCAATACCTCGGCCGTCGCGCGCGCATCCCCGAGCGCACGGTGCTCGGGGACTGTCGCGGTTCCAAAGTACGAGGCGATGGTTCCGAGCTTGTGGTTACGCACGAGCGGACGGGGCAGCGCTAAGCGCGCCAAACCGAGCGTGTCCACAACCCGGACCTTCGGCCAGGGACGCCCCGAGGCGCGCGCCGCTCGGCGCAGGAACCCGACGTCGAAGGACGCGTTGTGAGCGACGAGCACAGGTGCATCCTCACCCTCCAGCCCCGACCACTCAAGAAAGCGTTCCAACACCGGTCCGATAGGATCCGCATCGGCGACCATCGCGGGAGTGATGCCCGTCAGGGAGGTAATGAACGGGGGAATTGGCGCGCAGGGACGCGCGAGTGAGGAGAACTCGTCGGCAAGGCGCCCGCCTCGCACACGCACCGCGCCGATTTCTGTGATCTCCGCTCCGACGCCCAGACCCGTCGTCTCCAGGTCGACGACCACCCAGTGCCCGTCCGAGGCCGGGGTGCCCACAGCGTCGAGGCTCAGCTGAACCTCCGGTCTCGCACTACGAGACAATGTGTCAGAAACAAAGCTCGCGAGCATAGCGTTTGTCCGACCCCACGGGCGCGATGCTTCCTGAACAATTGCGCACGTGAGTCTCTTTCGTCATAGAGTTGATACTAATTCGAACGCGCGCCCGCGCGCCCGCTGACAATTGAGGAGTCACAGTGGCGTTCTACCAGGCACTCAAAGCGACCGGCAGTCCCGTTCTGAAGGCTGCGTATCACCCGTGGATTCGAGGCAAGGAAAACGTCCCCGCCGAGGGGACCCGCCATCCTGGCCTCCAACCACAATGCCGTGTGGGACTCCGTGTTCTTGCCCATGATGCTTGACCGCGAAGTCGTCTTCATGGGCAAGGCCGACTACTTCACCGGCACCGGTGTGAAGGGCTGGATGACCAAGGAGTTCATGCGTGCGGTCGGCACCATCCCCGTGGATCGCACCGGCGGACGCGCCTCCGAGGCTGCGCTCAACGCCGGACTCAAGCGCCTGCGCTCGGGTGAGCTTTTCGGTATCTACCCCGAGGGTACGCGTAGCCCCGACGGTCGCCTCTACCGAGGCAAGACCGGCGTTGCCCGCCTGGCCCTCCTGTCTGGCGCGCCCGTCATCCCCGTTGCCATGATCGGCACGCACGCTGCCCAGCCGATCGGCCAGAAGATCCCCTCGCGCACCAACATTGGAATGGTCATCGGTGAGCCCCTCGATTTCTCGCGCTACAAGGGTCTGCACAAGGACCGCTACGTGCTGCGCGCCATCACCGATGAGATCATGTACAACCTGATGCTGCTGTCCGGTCAGGAGTACGTCGACCTGTACGCCGCGGATGTCAAGGCCCAGCTGGCAGCCGAGGGCGCGTTCGAGGGGCCGGTTCCCTCCAACGGCCGCACCGCCCCGGGCGGACGCACGGCTCCCGACGTGCCCGTGCCGACCGCTCCCGAAGAAGAAACGTCGGAGGAGGAGAATAAGGAGGATTCCTCCAAGTAATCGCCTCTTGCGGGACGATGCTTCGGCATCGTTCCGTGGGACGGGCGTCCTTGGCGAAACGTGACACGGGCCGGGTAGAATGGACTGTGCCCTGCTCACGCGCGGGTCCATGCACTAGGCAGCCCCATCGGGCAGCCCGGGTGTCGCGGCTCGCCTATCTGCGCGGGGCCGTACCTAACCAACCTGAGAAAGGTGACATTCATGTCGGTCCGTCGTGTTGCCCTGCTGACCGCAGGTGGCTTCGCCCCGTGCCTGTCCTCCGCTGTCGGTGGACTCATCGAGCGCTACAACGAAATTGATCCCTCCGTCGAGATCATCGCTTACCAGAATGGCTACCACGGCCTGCTCACCGGCAACTACGTGCTGGTGGACGAGGAGGCTCGTAAGCACGCAGCCGTCCTCCACCGCTACGGCGGCTCCCCGATCGGTAACTCCCGCGTCAAGCTGACGAACAAGAAGAACCTGGTCGAGCGCGGCCTCGTCGCCGAGGATGAGGATCCGCTGCAGAAGGCTGCCGAGCAGCTGCGCACCGACGGGGTTGATGTCCTGCACACCATCGGTGGCGACGACACCAATACGACGGCCGCCGACCTTGCTGCCTACCTGGAGGAGCACGACTACCACCTGACCGTCGTGGGCCTGCCCAAGACCATCGACAACGACGTGGTGCCGATCCGTCAGTCCCTCGGCGCTTGGACCGCCGCCGAAGAGGTGTCGGAGTACTCCCAGAACGTTATCGGTGAGCATCGCTCCAACCCCCGCATGCTCATCATCCACGAGATCATGGGCCGCCACTGCGGGTGGCTGACGGCTGCGGGTTCGCACCGCTACCACGAGTGGCTCAAGACCCAGGAGTGGGTGCCCTCGATCGGCCTGTCGAAGGAGCGTTGGGACATCCACGCCATCTTCGTGCCCGAGATGAAGATCGATCTGGACGCCGAGGCCAAGCGTCCTCAAGGCGATCATGGACGAGCAGGGCAACGTCAACATCTTCCTGTCTGAGGGCGCTGGCGTCCCCGAGATCATTGCGGAGATCGAGGCTGCCGGTGGCGAGGTCCAGCGCGACCCCTTCGGCCACGTCAAGCTCGACACGATCAACCCCGGCCAGTGGTTCGCCAAGCAGTTCGCCGAGAAGATCGACGCTGAGAAGGTCATGGTTCAGAAGTCCGGCTACTTCTCGCGTTCCTCGCGCGCCAACGCCGACGACCTTCGCCTGATCAAGTCGATGACCGACCTGGCCGTCGAGTGCGCGTTCAAGGGCGAGTCCGGCGTCATCGGTCACGACGAAGAGGACAACGATCGTCTGAAGGCTATCCCGTTCCCGCGCATCGCGGGTGGCAAGCCTTTCGACATCTCGGCTCCGTGGTTCCTCGAGATGATGGCCGAGATCGGCCAGAGCGTCGAGCCGGCTGGCGAGTGAGTCGCTTCGCGTGATTCCTTCCATCACTCCCGGACGCGGCGGGGAGCCTGTGCGTAAGCCTCGCACCCGCCGCGTCCCCGAGCGTCTGTGGTCGCCCGAGTCCGGGGAGCGCGCTCCCTGGGATACGTGGCGCGGCCTGGACGCGGCCCAACAGCCCTCGTATGCGGATGCCGAGTCCGTGTCCGAGGTGACGGCTCAGCTGCGCCGTCAGCCGCCCCTCGTGTTTGCGGGCGAGGTCGATGACCTGCGCACGTGGATGGGTGCGGCGTCCCGCGGCGAGGCCTTTGTGCTGATGGGCGGAGACTGTGCCGAAACCTTTGCGGAGGCGACCGCCGATCACGTGCGTTTGAAGATCCAGACGCTGCTGCAGATGGCTGTCGTCCTGACGTACGGCGCGTCGCTGCCGGTCATCAAGGTCGGTCGTATCGCGGGGCAGTACGCCAAGCCTCGTTCCTCCGACCTGGAGACGCGCGACGGCGTGACGCTGCCGAGCTATCGCGGCGACGCGGTCAACTCGTTCGAGTTCACTCCCGAGGCGCGCGAGCCCGACCCGCAGCGCCTCCTGTCCCTGTATAACCATGCGGCCTCGACGCTGAATCTGATCCGCGCCTTCACGAAGGGCGGCTATGCGGATCTGCGGCAGGTACACCGTTGGAATCAGGGCTTCATGTCGAATCCGGCGTATGCGCGCTACGAGTCGCTGGCCGCCGACATTCACCGCGCGATCAAGTTCATGGGAGCAGCGGGCGTTGATTTTGAGACGCTGCGTGACGTGGACCTGTATTCCTCGCATGAGGCTCTGCTCCTGGAGTATGAGTCGGCGATGACGCGCATTGATTCGCGTACGGGCGAGCCCTACAACACGTCTGCCCACTTCCTGTGGGTGGGGGAGCGGACGCGCGAGGAGGAGGGAGCTCATATCGAGCTGCTGTCGCGCGTGCGTAACCCGATTGGGGTCAAGCTTGGTCCGTCCACGACACGCGATCAGATGCTCTCGCTCATCGACCGCCTCAACCCGGATGGCGAGGAGGGACGCCTGTCCTTCATCACGCGCATGGGTGCGCGACGCATCCGTGAGGTGCTGCCTCCGCTGCTTGAGGCGGCGCGCGAGGATGGCCGACCGATCACGTGGATGACGGATCCGATGCACGGCAACACGATCACGTCGTCGACCGGATATAAGACGCGTCGTTTTGAGACGGTCATGGACGAGGTCCGTGGCTTCTTCGAGGCGCACGAGGCAGCGGGCACCGTGCCGGGCGGCCTGCATGTCGAGCTCACCGGTGACGACGTCACCGAGGTGATTGGCGGCTCCGAGCATATCGACGACGAGTCGCTGCGTGATCGTTACGAGACGCTTGTCGATCCTCGTTTGAATCATCAGCAGAGCTTGGAGATGGCATTCCAGGTCGCTCAGTATCTGGCGAAGGGTTCCTCCCACGAGGAGTGAGCTATCGCGGAGAGAGGATCCCCGGCCTCGTTCATTCATTCATGTGGACGAGGCCGGGGATCTTTCTGTGCTCGAGGCACCCCCGCGTGCGGTGAGATCGGCGAGCGGCGGATAGTCGCCGCGCCGTGGCGTCACACGACGGAGATCGTCACGGTCGACCCCTTCTTGACTTTGCTGCCGCCGGCGGGGTCGGACGAGCGCACGGTGTTGAAGAAGCCTCCGAGGATCAGGTCTTCCTGGACGGTGAATCCGGCTCCTTCGAGCTTGTCGTGTGCTTCCTGACGCTGAAGGCCGACGACGTCGGGAACGGTGACCATCTCGGGTCCCTTGGATACGGTGTAGGAGACGGAGTCGCCACGGTACACGGTGGAACCCTCGCGGGTCTGCTGGGAGATCACCTGTCCCTCGGGGACTGTGTCGGAGTAGGCCTCGGTGGGTGAGGCAACGAGGCCGAGGGCCTCGATCGAACTCTTGGCGGCGGAAGCACCCTTGCCGGTCAGCGTGGGCACGGTCCGGGGTTCGCGGCCCTTGGAGAGGACGACGTCGACCGTGGAGTCGTGGGCCAGGGAGGTGCCCGCTGCGACGGACTGGGAGATGACCTGACCTGGGGGAACTTCTTCGGAGTAGGCATCTGTGACAGCGCCCAAGGCCAATCCGGCGTCTGCCAGGGTACGCGAGGCCTCGTCCTGTCCCTTTCCGACGACGTTTGGAACGTCCTTCATGTCGATGCCCTTGGAGACGTACAGCTGGACGTTCGTGCTCTTATGCACGGAGCTGCCGCCGTCCGGGTCGGAGTGGGTGACAATGCCGGATTGGACGTCGTCAGAGAACTCCTCTTCAACGGAAGAAGCCAGTCCGATGGCACCCAGGTCTGCCTGCACGTCGGCCAGGTCCCGTCCCGTTGTGGTGGGCATCGTCAGGTAAGAGCCGGGACCATACTCGGTCCACCACCAGCTCCCGCCGAAGCTGGCGGCGACGATGAGCAGAAAGGCGATGACAGCCAGGAGTATCGCTCGCGTGGACATCTTCGCAGGAAGTTCGCCCGCGGAAGGGGTCTCGGTCGAGGTGGAGGTATGCACGGTGGTGACGGCGGTCGCGGCGGGGAGAGCAGTCGCGGTGGTGACGGCGGTCGCGGCGGGGACAGGCATCGCGGCGGGCACGGGCATCGCTTGCGTGAGCTGGGTGGGCATGACCTCCGTGTTCAAGGCGGTTGTCTCGGAACCGCTTCGGCTGTCCTCGCGTGCTACCTCGGCGCGGCGGTTGGCGATGTCAAAGGGGATGGACGCTGCGGCCCGCGCCACCAGGTCGAGGGCATCGGACGCGTCGGCGCATCGGTTCGCGGGGTTGCGCGCGGTGAGCGCGGCGACGAGGTCGTCGATCTCGCGGGGGATCCACGGAAGGGTGGCCGAGGGGCTCGGAACGTCCTCCGAGACGTGGTGAGAGGCGATCTGCAGGGGTGATTCGTCAGCCCACGGCACGGCACCGGTGAGCATCTCGTAGAGCATGATGCCGACGGAGTACAGGTCGGAGCGTGCGTCAGCTTCGGCTGGTCAGAACGATCTCGGGCGCGATGTAGGCGACTGTTCCCAGCATGTTGCCCGTGGCGGACGTCGACCCTTTCCGAGACCGCGCGAGCCAGGCCGAAGTCGGCGACCTTCGCGGGGCCATCGGTGGGAACAAGAATGTTCTCGGGCTTTGATGTCGCGGTGAATGACGCCCATGCGGTGGGCTGCGCGCAGAGCTTCGAGGATGTCGGTCGTGTAGCGCAGTGCCTGCGGAATCGTGAACGCGCCCTGGGCATTCAGGAGTGCGCGCAGGTTGGTCCCATCGATGAGCTCCATGACGAGGAAGCCCTGGCCCGAGACGACTCCCTGGTCGAAGACAGAGACGACGCCCGGGTGAACGATGCGGGCGGCGGCGCGCGCCTCTCGGTGGAAGCGCTCGACGAAGTCATCGGATTCAGCGAGGTGGGGGTGCATGACCTTTAGGGCCACGGGTCGCTCCAGGCGTTCGTCCTGGGCGACGTATACGGTCGCCATGCCGCCGCGCGTCAGTCTGCGCGTGACCCGGTATCGCTGATCAATCAGGCGGCCGATCAGTGGGTCAGTTTGGTCGTGTGTTTTCTCGTCGCTCACTGTGCTGATTCTATGGGAGTTTTCGGCAAATCATTGGAAGTGTGGACACCGGTGCGGCGCACCGATGCGGTAGTGTTGCGGTCATGACCAGTGCTGATATGTCCCTGTTATCTACCGACGAGGTGTGCCGTCTGCTCGGTATTGAGGAACGCCGCCTCAAACAGCTGATTCGTGACCGCGTCCTGATCGAGGCGCGCTCCGCGTCCGGCGAACGCGGGGTACCCCGCGACATCATCGTGAAGGGTGAGAACGGCTGGGAACCGCTGCCCTTCTTGCAGGGGACGCTGACCCTCCTGGCCGATGACGGCTTCACGCCCGAGGAGTCCCTGGCTTGGTTGTACACCGTGCAGGACGAGCTGGGTGAACGCCCCTATCGACGCGCTCACCTCGGGTCGTCACCACCGCGTCAATCGCATCGCCTCGACCCTGGCGTTCTGATGCCCTCGCCCCCGGTGTCTAGGCGCGCCGGGCGGTGAGGATGTCACAGAGTTCACGCAGCATGGCGGATGCCTCGTCGCCGAAGGCTGACGCGTCAAGCGCGCGATGGCCTTGGGCGACGAGGTTCGCAATCTCAGCCTCATGCGCGCTGCGTCCGTTGCGCTCGATGATCTGTGTCGCGACCGCGATTTCGTCGGCCGAGGCCTCAGCAACCCCGAGTACGTTCGCGAGAGCTGTGCGCTCGGCGGGGGAGGAGGCCGCCCAGGTCAGGGCAAGCAGGACGGTTCGCTTACCCTCGCGCAGGTCGTCCCCGGCTGGCTTGCCGGTGACTGTTGGGTCTCCGAAGACGCCGAGGTCGTCGTCGCGCAGCTGGAAGGCCAGCCCCCAAGGCGTCAGGATTGCATCGAGGGCGTCGGTCAGTTCGTTGATGACGTGTGTCGAGTTGGCTCCGCAGATCGCGCCGAGCTGGGCGGGACGCACGACGGAATAGTGCGCGGACTTGTGCAGGGCGACATCGAGGGAATCGGCTGCGCTCAGCGCGTCGGCGCGCCGGGGATCCAGCGGACTTTGTTCAGCCATGATGTCGAGGTACTGGCCCAGTGCAACCTCAGCATGCATGTCGGCGAAGCTGCGGGCGAAAGCGCGCGCATTCGCCTCGGGCAGGTTCAACGCCTGTTCGTCGGCCTCGGCGCTCGCTGCCGAGAAGAGGAAGTCTCCCTACGAGAATCGCGGCGTTGCGGCCAAAAGGTCCCTGACGACCCGATCCATCCCGCGCCCCGGTGGAGGTCTGCGAGGCGGCGGTGAGGCGTCGGTGCACCGCGCCGCTCATCCGCATGATCGATGATGTCGTCGTGGACGAGGGCGCTGGCCTGGTAGAGCTCGAGTGCGGCTGCCAGGTGGGGCAGGCGCGCCTCCGACAGGGGTCTGCCCGAACTCAGTGACCAGCCGACGTGGGCCATGAGAGCGCGGAAGCGTTTGCCTCCTTCCGCCGAGGAAACTACGGCCTCGGAGAATGCGGACGAGCGCGGTGTCGCGCCCGCGCGGGCAAGGAGGCGTGCCAGGGCGGTCGCGGTCGCCTCGTCGATGTGGGGACGCAGCACGGAGAAACTCTCGCTCAGACTCATGTGGTCACTGTAACTGACGGGCGAGGGTATGCGCGGGCCTTAGGCAGGGAAGCGTCACACCTACCGTCAGGAAAACTATCGAGTAACGCACTAAACTGGTGATGGTATGCCGATTTGCAATCGGCGCTGTTTTGCATACCCATCAATGAAAGGGACCCGTGTGAGTGCATCGCGCGCTTCGGCAAAGGACTCCGCGACGACTGAGGACGCCCCGGAGGTGAAAGCCCTCGCGAGGAAGACGACGCGCACCAGGAAGGCCGCGTCGACTGCGAAGGCTGAGGCAGCCTCGGGCACCGAGGAGAAGAAGCCTGCCGCCAAGAAGTCCGCCGCGAAGAAGGCTCCCGCGAAGAAGGCTGCTCCCAAGAAGACCACGAAGCGGGCGGCGGAGGGTGCCGAGGAGAAGAAGCCCGCCGCCAAGAAACCTCGCGGCCGCAAGAAGAAGGATGCGGAGGTTATCGAGGAGGTGACGCCGGATCTCGAGGTCGCGGAAGAAGAAGACTTTGATCCCACGGGCGAGGACCTTGAGGATCCGGACCTGGGCACCGATACCGACGACGAGGATGTGACCGAGGGCGAAGAGGAGCCTGAGGAAGAAGAGACGAAGGCAGCCGAGGGTGCCGCGCTGCGCGAACGCACGAACGCCGGCATTCACGTCAAGGGTGGATTCGTCGTCTCCGACTCTGACGAGACCGACGAGCCCGTTCAGCAGGTGACGGTCGCTGGCGCGACCGCCGACCCTGTGAAGGACTACCTCAAGCAGATCGGCAAGGTCTCCCTGTTGAACGCCGAGCAGGAAGTCGACCTGGCCCGCCGCATCGAGGCTGGCCTGTACGCCGAGTACAAGTTGAAGAACCAGGCCGACGAGATGACCAGCCGCGAGCGTCGCGAGCTGCACTTCCTGGCCCAGGATGGTCAGCAGGCGAAGAACCACCTGCTCGAGGCCAACCTGCGTCTGGTCGTGTCGCTGGCTAAGCGCTACACCGGTCGCGGCATGCAGTTCCTGGACCTCATTCAGGAGGGTAACCTCGGTCTTATTCGCGCGGTCGAAAAGTTTGACTACACGAAGGGGTACAAGTTCTCGACCTACGCCACGTGGTGGATCCGTCAGGCGATCACCCGAGCGATGGCTGACCAGGCTCGCACGATCCGCATCCCCGTGCACATGGTCGAGGTCATTAACAAGCTTGCCCGTGTCCAGCGCCAGATGCTGCAGGACCTGGGTCGTGAACCCACCCCCGAGGAACTGGCGAAGGAACTCGACATGACTGCCGAGAAGGTCGTCGAGGTCCAGAAGTATGGCCGCGAACCCATCTCGCTGCACACTCCGCTGGGCGAGGACGGCGATTCGGAGTTCGGTGATCTCATTGAGGACTCCGAGGCTATCGTGCCTGCCGACGCCGTATCCTTCACTCTGCTCCAGGAACAGCTCCACCACGTTCTCGACACGCTGTCGGAGCGTGAGGCCGGTGTCGTCTCCATGCGTTTCGGCCTGGGTGATGGCCAGCCTAAGACGCTCGATGAGATCGGCAAGGTTTACGGCGTCACGCGTGAGCGCATCCGCCAGATTGAATCCAAGACGATGTCGAAGCTGCGTCACCCCTCGCGTTCGCAGGTTCTGCGCGATTACCTCGACTGACGTACACCGTACGTACATGGGGGCCAGGAACATACGTTCCTGGCCCCCATGACAACATCGTCACAATGCTGTCAGCTTCGGGTGGCTTCGTCGCATTAAATGGGGTTGGTAGGGCAGGATGAAGACATGCTTGAGGGTACGCTGATTCTCGTTGTGACTGTCATTCTGGTTATCGTCGTCGCGGCCGGTGTTGTGGCCGTCCTCGCGCTGTCGCGACGCAGCGCCGACGACTGGAAGGGTGTCATCAAGCGTGAGCGCGAGGAAATCACGCAGGATGTGCGCACGCATTCCTTACCTAAGCGTGCCTCGTCGTCTTCCGATGGGCCTGTCGTTCCGCGTACGGCGTCACTGGATGCTCTCTTGAGCACTGCTGACTCTTCTAGCGCGTACTTCGATGCTGATCGGCTGCCCGGCGTTGATCGCCTCGAAAATGTCACCGGGCGTGTCAGTGGTCGGTTCGACCGCAACGGCAAGGAAAACAAGCGCGGTGGCGGCTCGCGAGGCAAGGCGCAGGGTCAGTAACGCACCCGGCGAGACTCACGCTTTCATCCGGATGCGTCCATGGGGGATAATGGCCCCATGGACGCATTTGTTTCATTCCTTCAAACGCCGTGGGCAGTCGTCGTCGGCCTGGTGCTCGCCGTGCTGGTCGGCCTGGTCATCCGCCTGGTCGTCAGCTCGCGTCAGCGCCCGTCCGAGGACGTTTCGGTCCCGGCCCAGCCCCAGGTGCCCGCCACCGGTGAGAGCCCAACGCCGACGCAAGCCGATGAGGAAAGCCCAGAGCGGCCTCGCGCCGGCCCCGAGGCATCGGAAGAGTCCGCCGCCCCGGCTGAAGCGGAGATCACCGCCGAGCCGGCCGTCGAACGGCCCGAACCCGTGCGTGGGCGCATGGAGCGCCTGCGCGAACGTCTCGCTTCCTCCGGCGCACTTGGCCGCGCGATCCTCGGAGTTCTCAGTCGAGGCCAGCTCAGTGCCGCAGACTGGGAAGAAATCGAGGAGTCCCTGCTCATCGCGGACCTCGGCTTGGAGGCGACCGATTCCCTCATGGAGGCGCTCAAGCGCCGCGTCGCCGTCGAGTCCACGACTGACGAGGCTCGCATCCGTGAGATCCTGCGCGAGGAACTCCTGGCCCTCGTCGGCCCCGACATGGACCGCTCTCTTGATCTGACCCGCCCGGAGGCGGACGGAACGTCCAAGCCAGCCGTCGTCCTCATGGTTGGTGTGAACGGCACCGGCAAGACGACGACCGTCGGTAAGCTTGCGCGCATCCTCGTCGCGGAAGACAAGTCCGTCCTCCTGGGCGCTGCCGATACCTTCCGCGCCGCCGCCGCCGACCAGCTCGCCACGTGGGGTGAGCGCGTGGGCGTTGACGTTGTGCGAAGCGACCGAGAAGGTGCCGACCCGGCATCCGTTGCCTTCGAGACTGTGCGCGAGGGCATTGCGCGCGACGTCGACGTCGTCCTCGTCGACACGGCGGGCCGTCTGCAGAATAAGTCCACACTCATGGATGAGCTTGGCAAGATCAAGCGCGTCATGGAAAAGCAGGCCCCCGTCTCCGAGGTCCTCCTGGTCCTGGACGCCACCACCGGTCAGAACGGTATGAAGCAGGCGGAGGTGTTCGCGCAAGCGACCGGAGTGACCGGCATTGTGCTGACCAAGCTTGACGGATCCGCGAAGGGCGGCATCGTTGTCTCGGTCCAGCGGGCCCTGGGCGTTCCCGTGAAGTTTCGTCGGCCTCGGCGAAGGTGCGGACGATCTGGCACCCTTCGACCCGCAGGGTTTCGTTGACGCGATCGTGGGCCGCGCCTAAGCACCCACTCGCTACGCCACTATCCTCGGCCCTGGTCACACGACCGGGGCCGAGGTGCGCTAACCTGACCTAGTACTGTAGCCATCTTGGGAGAACACACGTGTTTGGAAACCTGTCAGATCGCCTGACCCAATCCTTCCGCACCCTGCGCAGTCGCGGGGTCCTGACCGAGTCCGACGTCGATCAGGCGATTTCCGATATCCGCCGCGCCCTCATCGAGGCGGATGTCGCCCTTCCCGTCGTCCGTCAGTTCACCTCCCAGGTTCGCGAGAAGGCCTACGGTGCGGCCCGCTCCAAGGCTCTCAACCCCGGCCAGCAGGTCGTCTCCATCGTTCACGACGAACTCGTTGAGATCCTGGGCGGTGCCACCCGCGAACTGACTTTCGCGGAGTCCGGTCCCACCGTCTTTATGCTCGCCGGCCTTCAGGGTGCCGGTAAGACCACCCTGGCCGGAAAGCTCGGCAAGTGGCTGCGTGAGGAAGGCAAGACCGTCCTCCTCGTGGCGTCCGACCTCCAGCGCCCTAACGCCGTCCAACAGCTTCAGGTCGTCGGTGAGCGCGCCGGCGTCAAGGTGTGGGCTCCCGAACCCGGCAACGGTGTGGGCAACCCCGTCGAGGTCGCACGCAGCGGTGTTGAGTTCGCTCGCCAGAGCGGCATCAACGTCGTCATCGTCGATACCGCCGGTCGCCTCGGCGTCGACCAGGAGATGATGGACCAGGCGATCGCGATTCGCGATGCCGTCAACCCGCACGAGATCATGTTCGTCCTGGATGCCATGGTTGGTCAGGACGCGGTGTCCACGTCGACGGCATTCCGTGATGGCGTCGGATTTACCGGCGTGGTCCTGTCCAAGCTGGACGGCGACGCGCGAGGCGGTGCCGCCCTGTCTGTGCGCGGCGTGACCGGCGCTCCGATTCTCTTCGCTTCCACGGGCGAGGGGCTCGATGACTTCGAGCGCTTCCACCCGGATCGTATGGCCGGGCGCATCCTCGACATGGGTGACATCCTCACCCTCATCGAGCAGGCCGAGAAGAAGATGGACGCTGAGGAGGCCGAAAAGGTCGCCTCCAAGGCCCTGGCCGGCCAGCTGACCCTCGCCGACTTCCTCAGTCAGCTCCAGCAGATTAAGAAGCTGGGGTCCATGAAGAAGATGCTCGGCATGATCCCGGGTGCTGCCCAGCTGCGCGAGCAGATCGACAACTTCGACGAGCGCGAGGTCGACCGCGTCGAGGCTATCGTCCGTTCGATGACGCCCGCCGAGCGTGAGGATGTCTCGATCCTCAACGGCTCGCGCCGCGCGCGTATCGCCCGCGGTTCGGGAACGACGGTGAAAGAGGTTAACCAGCTTGTCCAGCGCTTTGAGGCTGCCCGCGAAATGATGGGCCAAATGGGCCAGATGGGTGGGGGAGTACCCGGCATGGGTGCTCTGCCGGGACGCGGCGGCAAGGCCAAGCAGAAGGTGAATGCCCGTAAGGCACAGGCCCAGCGCGCTCGCGTGAAGAAGAAGGCTCGCTCCGGTAATCCCGCGAAGCGCCGCCAGCAGGAACTCGAGGCCATGCTGCCCCCATCGGAGCGCAGCGCCCCCCAGGGATCCTCCTTCGGTGGTGCCGCTCAGGCACCCGCCGCGCGTCCGACGATTGACGATCTGCCGGACGACGTCAAGCGTATGCTCGGACAGCTCTGAGCCGTGCTCGTCACCGGCGTCGGCCTGTGGGCTGAGGATGCGCTCGCTCGCCCGCGGTGGGTGAGCGGTACGTGGTCTGTGTCCGACGGACTTATTCGTCGCGTCGGTGACGAATTGGCGAATCGCGCCGAGCGCTGCGGCTTTATCGTGCCGGGCATGGTGGACGCGCACTGCCACATTGGTTATTCCTCGTCCGGCCCGGTGTCGCCCGAGGAGATGATCCGGCAGTCGGCGCTCACGCTTGCCAGTGGCGTGACGCTCGTGCGTGATTGTGGCGTGCCCGTCGATAACTCGTGCGTGAACGACCTTGTTGGTCCGCGCCTGATCCGCTGCGGCCGCCACGTTGCGCGGCCCAAGCGCTACATGCGTGACCTGCCGCTGGATGTCGAGGATCAGCGTGAGCTGCCCCGCGTCCTGGCCAACATGGCGGGGCGCTGCGACGGCTGGGTCAAGATCGTCGGTGACTGGATCGACCGCAGCGGCGGCGCGGACGCTGACCTCATGCTGCTGTGGGATCCCTCCGTCCTGCGCGAGGCGGTCGCCGCCGTGCACGAGGCCGGGGCACGCATCGCTGTCCACGCTTTCTCTCACCGCGTCATTGATTCGCTCATTGAAGCGGGTGTCGATGACATTGAGCATGGCAGCGGCATCGACGCGGACCAGGCCAGTGAGATCGCAGCGCGCGGCATCGCCGTAACCCCGACCCTGCGCCAGGTCGAGCTTTTCGCGAACTTCGCCGCGCAGTCGGGGACCAAGTACCCCGTCTACGCGGCCACCATGCAGCGCATGTATGACATGCGTGTCGAACACTTCCAGATGCTTTTGGACGCAGGCATCCTCCTCCTGCAGGGAACCGATGCTGGTGGATACCAGGAGCATGGTTCCATCGCGGGCGAGCTTGACCTGTGGTCGCGCTGGGGTGCCTCGTCCCAGGTCGTCATCGACGCATCCACCTGGGTCAGCCTCCGATATCTGGGCCGTCTCGGCCTCGTCGAAGGAGCGGACGCTGATCTGCTGATACTCGACGATGATCCGCGCGCCGACCCGCTCGCTCTCGCGAGGCCGGCCTCCGTGTATATCGGGGGCAAGCGTGCGTGGGAGCGCCCCTAGACACTCCACGTGTGTGTAGTGATGGATCTAACCGCGCCGCAGTGTCAAGCATGGCGTTCCCCTGTGGGATTCCGGCTCGAATTATGGCATAATCGCTAGCTGTACCCGGCGGAACGTAGACCCTCTCACTGCGTGTCGTCGTGTCCCGGTCCAATGCGACCCCTGTGTTTCCCACCTCGGGACGCAAAGGTCCACACCAATTCTGAAATGGAGAGACCACTCAAGTGGCAGTTCGAATTCGCCTGAAGCGCATGGGCAAGATCCATGCCGCCCAGTACCGCGTTGTCGTCGTCGATTCCCGCAAGAAGCGTGACGGCCGCGTCATCGAAGAGGTCGGCTACTACGATCCTCAGCCGAACCCGTCGATCATCCGCATCGACTCTGAGCGTGCCCAGTACTGGCTCGGTGTTGGTGCTCAGCCCTCCGACCAGGTCCGCAACCTGCTGGTCCTGACCGGTGACATTGCTAAGCACAACGGCAAGGCCGACGCGGTTTCCCGCGTCATCGTCTCCGAGGCCGACAAGGCCGCCCAGGCCGAGCAGGCCATCAAGGACGCCGAGGCTGCGGCCGAGAAGTCCAAGGCTGCTGCCTCCGCCAAGAAGGCCGAGGAAGAGGCTGCTGCTGCCGCGGCTGCCGCCGAGGCCGAGCAGGCTTCTGACGAAGCCGCTGGAGAGGATGCCTGAGCATGCTCGCCGACGCGCTGGAGCACCTGGTCAGCGGCATCGTTGACCACCCCGAAGATGTCGAGGTGACCCCTCGCTCGATGCGACGCGGTCAGCTCCTTGAGGTTCGCGTGAACCCCGAGGACCTGGGACGAGTCATCGGTCGTGGCGGTCGGACGGCTCGCGCTCTGCGCACCGTCATGGGTGCGCTGTCTACGCGCGGCACCGTCCGAGTCGACGTTGTTGACACGGATCGCGAGTAAGACTCGCACACGTCACGAAGGGGTCCGGCACCGCCGGACCCCTTCGTTGTATCCTTCGGACAGATTCCCGTTCATGATGAGGAGAACCCATGCAGCTCACAGCCGCTATCGTCGGCCCCGCTCACGGCCTGCGCGGTGAGGTCATTCTCGACGTTCGCAGTGACGATCCGGAGGTGTTGACACCGGGCGCGCGCCTGGACGTCGCGGGACGCGGCACTGCGGTGACGGTCCGATCCATCCGCGTCCATAAGGACCGTGTCCTGGCCTCCTTCGAGGAGTACGTGTCGCGCGAGGATGCCGAAGCGCTGCGCGGTGCTCGACTGCTTGTGGAGGAGCACGAGGAAGAGGACGCCTGGTATCCGCATCAGCTCAAGGGTCTTGCGGCCCGCACGCGAAGTGGCGAGGTACTCGGCACCGTCAGCGGTTTGACCCCCGGTGCCGCCCAGGACCTGCTGCTCGTCAAGACTCAGGCAGGTACCGTCATGGTTCCCTTCGTCACTCAGCTCGTCCCCACCGTTGACGTGGAGGGCGGTTTCGTCGTCATCGACGCGCCCCCAGGCCTGTTCGACGATCAGGCCGTTTCTGAGCGGGACGGCGAGTAGCGTGCGTTTCGACCTTATTTCGATCTTTCCCGATTATTTCGCGCCCCTGACGCTCTCCCTCATGGGCAAGGCAGAGGATGCTGGCCTCGTCTCGGTTGAAGCCCATGACCTGCGCGAGTGGGCCACCGGCAAGCACCGCAGCGTCGACGACACTCCCTACGGTGGCGGCGCTGGCATGGTCATGCGCGCAGACGTGTGGGCGCGCGCCCTCGATGAGGTGCTCGCCATCCCGCTGCGCACCGGTGACGAGGATGGGACCCCGGCCTCGTCGCGGCGTATCCTCGCGATCCCGACACCGTCGGGTACCCCGCTGACCCAGCCCCTTGTTGAAGACCTGGCGTGCGCCGATCAGATTATCGTCGCGTGCGGGCGTTACGAGGGGATCGATGCGCGCGTGGCCCAGTACTACCGGGGAGCGGGCGTCGAGGTGTTGGAGTTCTCCATCGGTGACTACGTCCTCAACGGTGGCGAGGTCGCGGCGATGGTGCTCACCGAGGCAGTCGCGCGCCTCCTGGACGGCTTTCATGGGCAATCCTGACTCGCTCGTCGAGGAGTCGCACTCGGGCGCGGGTCTCCTCGAATATCCTGTTTTCACCAAACCCCGTGAGTTTCGTTCTTTGGAGATTCCCGAGGTTCTGCTGGGAGGCAACCACGCGGCCATCGAGCGCTGGCGACGCGACCGTGCGATCGAAAAGACCGCTGCGGTGCGTCCCGACATTGCCCTGTCGTTGCGCGCCGACTCGCTTAGTCGTGAGGACCGCGCGGCTTTGGCCGCCTGCGGTGTCGCGTACCCGCGTGAGGGGGCGGCTCGCCCCGTCGACATTCGTCGCGCCGAGGTCGGGGATGCGCACGCGCTCAGTGCCCTGGCCGCGCGTACCTTCCCCGAGGCATGCCCTCCCGATTTACCCCGCGAGGCCATTGACGCGTTCATTGCGGCCGAGTTAAGCCCCGACATGTTCGAGGCCGTGGCCAGTCAGCCAGAGCGGTACCGAATCCTGGTCGCCGAAGTTGATGGTGTCCTCGTCGGATACACGCTGACGGTCGTCGGCGAGGGAGCGATCCCCGACGAATGCGTGCGCCCCGGAAAGGTTGAAGCCGACGCTGCGTACCTGTCCAAGTGCTACGTCGACGCGCCGTGGAGGGGCAGTGGCATCGCCGATACGCTCGTCGAGCGTGCGCTCGCCGATGCGGCGCAGTGCGGGCACACATCCGTGGCTCTGGGCACCAACCGCGCCAACAAGCATGCGCAGGCCTTCTACAAACGCCATGGGTTCCGTCGTCGTTCCACCCGCACCTTCGATGTTGGCGGCGTCCTTAACCACGACGTTGTGATGGTGCGTCATCTCACGGGCGCTGACGGCAGGCAACTCGCCTAAACGTGCCCGATGTATGGGATACTAGCCAGGATTGTGCGTGGTTCATCCTGCCGCAGGGGGACACCGAGGCGCACAATCAGACGAACGAATGAGCGGGCACAGACCCGCCCAACCAGGCGCCCCCGACCTGCGGCAGAGGCGTCAAGGAGAAAAAATGCAGAAGCTGGACGCTGTTGACGCGCCTTCGCTGCGCGATGATATCCCGCCGTTCCGCGCGGGCGACACCCTCAAGGTGCACGTCAAGGTTATCGAAGGCAACCGCTCCCGTATCCAGGTCTTCCAGGGCGTTGTGATTGCTCGCCGCGGTCACGGCGTGTCCTCCACGTTCACGATCCGCAAGGTTTCCTTCGGCGTGGGCGTTGAGCGTACCTTCCCGGTTCACGCCCCCACGATCGACCACATCGAGGTCGTCACCAAGGGCGACGTGCGCCGCGCCAAGCTCTACTACCTGCGTGAGCGTCACGGCAAGGCCGCGAAGATCAAGGAACACCGCTCCGGCAAGGCCGAGTGAGGCTAGCCGGGCCACGTGCCTTGGCATTTTTCACGGAAAGGCCCGACACCGCGCGCTGGTGTCGGGCCTCGCCGTATTCTTGGATGGTCCACGAGGAATAAAGGAGAATGCATGATCTCGACTGCAAGCCCTGAACTCGGACCGGCTCACGCGCCGTCGCTCCGGGATCGCGAGCGCGCGGAAGCACGGGCACGGCGTAACCCCTTGGTGTGGTTGCGCGAGATCATCGTTATCATCGTCGTTGCACTCCTCATCTCCTCACTGCTGCGTGCCTTCATCATCCAGGTCTTCTGGATCCCGTCTCCCTCGATGCGTAACACGCTGGTGGAGGACGACCGTATCGCGGTCTCCCGTGTCGATGCGCTTCGATCAAACATTCACCGTGGTGATGTCGTCGTCTTCGACGATACGCTCGGGATGGCTTGGACCTACGGAGATCACGTCTCCCTCCGCGATCCGCAAGATCGGAGAGTTCACAGGCTTCGTCCCTGCCGGTGGCGAGCAGACCCTCGTGAAGCGTGTTATCGGTGTCGGTGGCGATCACGTGACGTGTCAGAGCACCACAGGCAAGGTCAGCGTCAACGGTGTTGAGATCGACGAACCCTACATCGCGAACGGGCAGGTGCCCTGCGGTGAGCGTACGTTCGATGTCACGGTTCCCTGAGGGACATCTGTGGGTCATGGGAGATAACCGTTCCAACTCCGCCGACTCGCGCTATCACATGGGTGAGGGCCAGTCTCCCTACGTCCCTGTCTCCTCGGTCGTTGGTACGGTTCAGGCCGTCATCTGGCCGACCTCTCACTGGAGTACGGATGTGGGCCGCCCCGAAACCTTCGCATCCGTCCCCAAGTCCTCATGAGCACAGCCTCGCGTGACCTCGAGATGTCCCTCGCGACGCGCTGGGGGATCGTCGCCGGCATGGACGAGGTCGGTCGCGGTGCTCTCGCCGGCCCTGTCGCCGTCGGCGTCGCCCTCATCGGGGCGGACGCTCCGCCCGTCCCCGCCGGACTCACCGACTCCAAGGCGCTCACCCCGCGCCGTCGCGACGCTCTCATCGAGCCTATTCAGTCCTGGGTCCAAAGACTGTGCCGTCGGATACGCCTCGCCGCAGGAGATCGACCGGTGGGGGATCATTGTCGCGCTGCGCCTGGCTGGGCGTCGAGCCCTCGCCGAGGTCGCGAGCCGAGGCCTCGTCCCCGGCGGCGTCCTCTTGGACGGCTCCCATGACTGGCTGTCCGAACCCGACGACCTGTTCGGGGGCATCGACGGACCCGAGGATCCGTTCGGCGTCGCCCTTCCCGTTCGTATGCAGGTCAAAGCCGACCTATCCTGCGCTGTCGTGGCCGCCGCGTCCGTCCTGGCCAAGGTCGCGCGCGACCGCCTCATGGCCGAGACCGAGGATCCCGGATACGGCTGGGCCTCGAATAAGGGATACGGCTCTGCCGCGCATGCGCGCGCTATCGCTGAGCTGGGTGTGAGCGATTTTCATCGGCGTTCATGGAAGATGCCGACGAAGCCCACAAAGTAGGGCGCGCCGGGGTGGCAGGGTGACCCATGTGGTCTTCCCCGGCATGATGGGGTCCGTGAGCGAAGAAATCGAAGGTTATGAGAACAACCTGGAGCTGGAGCTTTTCAAGGAATACCGCGACGTCATCGGCTTGTTTAAGTTTGTCGTGGAGACTGAGAGGCGTTTCTACCTGTGCAATCACGTCGATGTCCAGGCGCGTCCCGTCGGCGGCGACGTGTTTTTTGAGCTGACACTGACCGACGCGTGGGTCTGGGACATCTATCGATCATCGCGTTTCGTGCGATCAGTTCGCGTCATCACTTACAAGGACGTGAATGTCGAGGAGCTGTCGAAGCCAGAACTCGACATCCCGTAGCGTTCTCCATCCACAGGACCCTCGCCGTGTCGCGGTGTATCCACAGGGCCTCGCGCGTGCCGCCTCCTATCCACAGGGGGCGGTTTTCACGTTGAAAGCGGCGTGTCCTGGGGAGCAGTGTGGTCGTGGAGGTGAGTCCGCATGGATTGCTCAACACGACCCGACCGGCGGGTCCTAGGTGTGGCGGGGGAATACACGGCGCGCCTGATCATCGAAGAAGCGGGCCTGCGTGTCCTGGAATGCAACTGGCGCGACGGCAGGCGCGGAGAGCTCGACATCATCGCTCGCGACGACACTGATCCGGGGAGCCCGTGGACTGTCGTCATCGAGGTTCGCACTCGGGTGGGCAGACAACGGGGGAGCGCTCTCGCGTCGGTAGATGCTCGCAAAGTCGCTCGGCTGCGCGCGCTCACGGGCGCGTGGTGTCGACAACGAGGCCGACTGGGGTCTCGCGTCCGCATCGATGTTGTGGCATTGACCCTGGATGCGCAGGCTTTGCGTCACTGGCCGGTCGTGACGTGCACTGATGTGGATCTGCGTCCGCTTGGCGCGCAGGTGGTCTGGCTGCGAGGTGTGCAATGAGCGGGCCGGGTCTTGCGCGTACCTACTCGATGAGTGTTGTCGGCATTGAGGGACACTTGGTCGATGTTGAGACCTACGCGGGGGCTGGCCTCGTGGCCTTCACGCTCGTCGGACTGCTGGACACATCGGTTCGCGAGGCGCGCGACCGTGTGCGCGCCGCCTTCGAGTCCTGCGGATTGGACGTGCTGGATCAGCGCATCACCGTCAATCTTTCCCCGGCGGGCATCCCAAAGTCGGGGTCCGTCTTTCGACCTAGCCATCGCCTCGTCCATTGCGCTGGCGACCGGCCTGGTGTTGCCCAGGGCCTTCGAGGACAGCGTCATCGTCGGAGAACTGGCCCTCGACGGGAGCATTCAACCCGTGCGAGGGGTACTGCCCGCCGTGCTGTCTGCTCGTTCGCTCGGGGTGCGCCGCGTCATCGTCCCCTCCGCCTGCGCGCGCGAGGCACAGCTGGTCTCAGGGATCGAGGTCATTGCCTTCGAACACCTCGCGGATATGATCGCATGGGGTGGGGGAGAGGCAATCAAAGCGCCCTTTCATGGGCACCTGGGCGTGCGCCGCCGGGATTGTTCCGCGGAGGATGTCTCGATCCTCGACATGGCGGATGTTCGCGGCCAGCCCGATGCCGTTGCAGCCATGGAAGTCGCCGCTGCGGGAGGACACCACGTGTTTCTGCTGGGCGAGCCAGGCTCTGGCAAGACAATGCTCGCCTCGCGCCTTCCCACAATTTTGCCCGACCTGGACCCGGACACCGCCCTGGTCACCACGTCCCTGCACTCTGTCGCCGGCCTCGTCCCGACGGGCACGGCTCTCGTCACGCGTCCTCCGTTCCAGGCACCCCACCACTCGGTGACGATGGCTGCGCTCATCGGTGGCGGCTCTCGAACCCTCACGCCGGGCGCGGCATCGCTGGCCCACGGTGGGATTCTGTTCCTGGATGAGGCTGCCGAGTTTGCGCCCTCCGTTCTCGACTCCCTGCGTGAACCCCTGGAATCAGGGTGCAGTCAACTTGCACCGCTCGGGTATTCACGCGCGCTACCCGGCCTCGTTTCAACTGGTCATGGCATCCAACCCGTGCCCGTGCGGAGGGCGGCGTGGTGGACGCCGCTGCACCTGCTCGTCCATCGCGCGGCGTCGCTACATGGCTCGCCTGTCCGGACCGTTGCTGGACCGCATGGACATTCGCATCGACGTGCACACCCCGACCCGCGCGGACATGGCGATAGGGGACTCACGTGACTCGGCGACCATCCGGGAACGGGTGGTGGTCGCGCGCGAACGAGCACGACACCGACTGGCCGACACGCCGTGGCACTGCAACGCGCAACTGCCCGGGGCGTGGATCAGACGTCACTCCGGCATCGACGCCGACCTGGTGGCTCAGCTCGACCGACTCGTCGACGCTGGGGGCGTCGTCAATGCGAGGCATCGACCGAATGCTTCGGCTGGCATGGACGCTCGCTGATCTGGACGGTGCCCCTCACCCGACAATTGACCATATCGTTGCAGCGCAGCAGCTGCGGAACGGACACGATCATGACAACTGATGATGACATCTGGGAGGGTGCCTGGTGGTCCGCCATCTCCGAACCCGCCGACCCCGCAGCGCGCGTCGTGCGATCAGTCCTCGGGGATCGAGCGGGTCGCGAATGGCTCCAAGGGTCCTGGGCGGGCGTACCCTCACTGCTTGCCGCCCATGCGAGAACGGACTGGTTCACGCAATGGAATCGGTGGCAAGCGCGCGTGCACGAGGTTGATGTCGATCAGGAACTTGCCCGCGTTGAGCGGGCTGGAGGGGGTTTTGTGACCCCGTCGGATCCTCGGTGGCCCTCGCAGCTCTCCTGCCTGGGTGACGATGAACCGCTCGGCCTGTGGTACCTCGGGACTCTGCCCAGTGATTCCAGCAGTGATGGGCACGTGTCGATCATCGGAGCTCGTGCATCGACCGGAGCTGGCGGTAGGTGTGCCCGAAACATGGCCTATCACCTAGCGCGCTCGGGGTATACCGTCGTGTCGGGCGGGGCCATCGGCATCGACATCGAAGCGCACAGAGGCGCGATGGCGGGTGGTGGGGCGACGGTTGCCATCCTGGCGGGTGGCGTTCTCAACCCCTACCCGGCGTGTCACATCCCTGACTTCCGTGCAATGACGGCTGGGGGCGGTGTTCTCATTTCAGAGGTGTCTCCCACCGCCCGGCCCGCGAAATGGCGTTTCCTCACCCGCAACCGGCTGATCGCCGCGTGGAGCGCCGCAACCATCGTCGTCGAGGCAGGGGCGCGCTCGGGAGCACTGGCGACGGCCCGGTGGGCGATGAGCTGCGGTCGGGAACTCGGTGCCGTGCCCGGCGCGGTCGATGCCCCCATGTCGGTGGGATGCCTCGAGTTGGCGCGCAACGGCGCGACAATCATTCGAGACGGGCGCGATGCCGCCGAGCTGGCCGGTCCCCTCGACGTCGATGCTGAGGCGACGCTGTTCGGAATGCCGGTTGAGGAAGACCGAGGCATCGATGCACTGCCACCTATCGCCCGCCGCGTGTGGGAGGCGCTTCCACGCAGCGCTCCCGCTGGCGTACCCGCGATCTGCGCATCTGCCGGACTTGGACGAGACGAAGTGAATCGTGCCCTCATGGACCTGACAGTCGCTGGCCTCGTCACCAGCTCGACGCGCGGGTGGTCCCGCAGGCGGGGGAGTGACACCGTAGGATGAACGCATGAGTGAGAGCGTGGGGGATCAGTGGGGTGAATACCTGCGTGTGGGCAGGCGGATGAGCGAGCACACCGTAGACGCCTACCTGGGTGACCTGCGTGCTCTCCTGGACTACCTGGGAATCGGTTGGGATGCACCCGCCGGCGAGTTCGCGCATGCCCTCACGCAGCGCCGCATCCGTTCATGGCTCGCCGACACGCTGGTGCGCGGGGAGCGCGCTCGACGATCGCTCGTCATACGGCAGCCGTTCGTAACTTCACCGCATGGGCCGTGCGAGAAGAAATACTGCCGAGCGACCCGGCAGCCGCTCTCTCCAGCCCTCGTGCCGATCAACGTCTACCCACGCCCCTCGACGAGTCCGACGCGCGTACCCTCATTAACCTCGCCAAGTCTGAGGCGCTGACCGGCGGCCCTCGCAGATGCGCGCATGGGCGATCCTCGAACTCACATACGCGTGTGGGCTGCGTGTCTCAGAGGTGTGCGCGCTCGACGTGTCCTCACTCAATCGAGAGGCACTGACCGTCCGCGTCCTCGGTAAAGGCAACAAGGAGCGCGTCGTTCCCTACGGTCCGCCTGCCGAGGACGCCCTCGATCACTGGCTCGTACGAGGCCGACCCCAGTTGGCTGGGGAGACCAGCGGCAGCGCGCTCTTTCCTCGGAGACCGAGGCGGGCGCATTGATCCGCGTGTCGTTCGCTCCATGGTCCATCGAATGGCCGCGAAGGCCGGAGTACATGACATTGCGCCCCACGGACTGCGCCACTCGACGGCCACCCACCTCCTCCAGGGCGGAGCCGACCTGCGTGCCGTCCAGGAAATGCTGGGCCATGCCTCCCTGGTGACGACCCAGCGCTACACCCACGTCGATACAGCCAGGCTCAGCGCCATCTACCAGCGTGCCCACCCCCGTGCCTGACACACGCACCCACGAGCCTGGCGCTTCCAACCCCCGGGACGCAGTTCATGGGCGGCGCGGGGCCTGCCCGCCCGCTCACAGCCGCGCAGCGAGCGGTGCTTGGTGCGTCGTCAGATGCACGGCTAGGCCCTGCAAGCACCGCGCCGCCCCGCTCGAGTCACCGTCGCGCCCATGGGACGCGACGAGTTCTTGTCAGCTCCCATCCCAGGGCAGGAGCCGTGGCCTGTCAACCGTCAACCGGATCGGATCGACGTACGTTTTCGGTCCTGTCTTCGCTCCCCAGTGCAGGGTCTGCGATTCTTCCTCGACAGTGCCGATCTGCGCGCCCATCGTGACTGTCTCTCCGACGCTCACGCTCGGCGTCACCGGTAGATAGGTCGACCAGATGGTGTGCCCGCGCGTCTCGTGCTGGATTGAGACAACCCCGCGCCCGCCGACCTGGCCCGCGAACGTCACCGTTCCGGAGGCGCACGCGTACACGGGTGATCCGCCCGGATACGTCAGGGTGACACCGCGCCTTCCAGGCAGCCAATCGTGGGCGGGCGGCGCGAACGAAGAGGCGACGGGAACGGGGGAAAGCGTCGGCCACTGCCAACGCTCACGATGCTGCGCAGACCCAGCGGGTGCGCACATGACAAGTACAAGACAGCACGACAGAGAGACGAGGAGAACGGCGCGCAGCAGACGGCGGCAACAACGTAACGAGTTCATCTCTCCACCCTGCGCTCACCGAACCGACAGAACCACCCAGAACGGCGAGCCTGTGGACAGGCCACGACACGTTGGACCCCTGTGGATAACGACCCGCACCCACCGCCGACTGCGCGTGATCGACCAAGCTGACCCAGGCCTCGTCTATCCGTATGAAAGTCAGCACACTCACACCCCTCCTGTCACAGGAGAGTGCGCGGCGGTGAGGTAAGATGGCCGGGCACTTGTTTCGTGCAGGTGACTTCGCGTGCCATTTATCGCACGTCCACGGGCAACCAAAGGGCGGCGAGACGCGGTGGCTTCGGTCCCTACGGGGATGGTCGCCGGTCATGGCACCAGGGTGCGCACTGCGCACAGCAAACCGATAACCCGGGGGAAACCCCACTGATCACTCGCGACTTGCGGGGAAAGGACGAACCATGGCAGTCGTTACCATGCGTCAGCTCCTCGAGTCCGGTGTCCACTTCGGCCACCAGACTCGCCGTTGGAACCCGAAGATGAAGCGCTTCATCCTCACCGAGCGCAACGGCATCTACATCATCGACCTGCAGCAGACCATTGCTGACATCGATATCGCTTTCGACTTCGTGAAGCAGACCGTTGCCCACGGCGGCACCCTGCTCTTCGTCGGCACCAAGAAGCAGGCCCAGGAAGCCGTGGCCGAGCAGGCCCAGCGCGTCGGCATGCCCTACGTGAACCACCGCTGGCTCGGCGGCATGCTCACCAACTTCTCCACCGTTGCCACCCGTCTGCAGCGCCTGAAGGAACTCGAGCAGATCGACTTCGATGACGTGGCCTCCTCCGGTCACACCAAGAAGGAACTGCTCATGATGCGCCGCGAGAAGGACAAGCTCTCGCGCACCCTGGGCGGCATCCGCGACATGACCAAGGTTCCCTCGGCCGTGTGGATCGTCGACCCCAAGAAGGAGCACCTCGCGGTCTCCGAGGCTCGCAAGCTGCGCATCCCGATCGTCGCCATCCTGGACACCAACGCTGATCCGGACGAGGTCGACTACCGTATCCCCGGCAACGACGACGCTATCCGCGCCGTCGCGCTGCTCACCCGCGTGATCGCCGACGCCGTCGCTGAGGGCCTGATCGCCCGTTCCGACGTCCGCAAGGGCAAGGGCGAAGAGAGCGCTGCTGAGCCGCTGGCTGAGTGGGAGCGCGAGCTCCTCGAGGGCGAGGTCAAGGCTGACGAAGCCGCCGCCGCCGAGGTTGCCGAAGAGTCGGCCACCAAGCAGGACTGAACGTTTTAACTGAGAGGAATCATCCGATGGCGAATTTCACCGCTGCAGATGTGAAGGCGCTGCGTGAGCAGACCGGCGCCGGCATGATGGATGTCAAGAAGGCTCTGACCGAGGCCAACGGCGACGCCGAGAAGGCCCTCGAGATCATCCGCCTGAAGGGCCTGAAGTCCCTGTCCAAGCGCGAGGGCCGCCAGGCCTCCGCCGGCCTGCTGGCCGCTCAGACCGACGGCACCGTCGGCGTGCTGGTCGAGGTCAACTCGGAGACCGACTTCGTCGCCAAGAACCAGAAGTTCATCGACTTCTCGAACGAGGTCCTGGCCGCCGCCGTCGCCTCCAAGGCTGCCGACCTGGACGCACTGCTCGCCGCCCCCATGGGCGAGGGCACCGTCAAGGATCGCCTGGACGCCTTCGCCGCCATCATCGGCGAGAAGCTCCAGGTTGGCCGCATCGTGCGCGTTGAGGGCGAGAATGTTGACCTCTACCTGCACCAGACGAACCCCGACCTGCCCCCGCAGGTTGGCGTCTTCGTCGTCACCGATGCTGCCGGCAAGGCCGTCGCCCACGACATCGCGATGCACGTTGCCGCCTACATGCCCGCCTACCTTGATCGCGATTCGGTTCCCGCCGACGTGCTCGACAAGGAGCGCGCTACCCTCGAAAAGATCACGCTCGAGGAAGGTAAGCCCGCCAACATCGTTCCCAAGATTGTTGAGGGTCGCCTGAACGCCTTCTTCAAGGACAACTGCCTCGTTGACCAGGCCTTCGCCCGTGACCCCTCGAAGTCCGTCGGCCAGGTCCTCAAGGAGGCCGGTGCCACGGTCACCAACTTCGTGCGCGTGCACGTGGGTGCCTGATCTGGTGACGTCGTCAGCTTGCTGACAGTTGGAAGCGGCTCCGCCCACCGGCGGGGCCGCTTCACTTTTACCAGGTAGTATGGTTACTAACCGTTCCGCCCACCCAGGGCCGTTATAAAGGAGAAGCGTCATGTCGACGAAGCGCCGCGTTTTGCTCAAGCTTTCCGGAGAGGCATTCGGAGGTGGATCGATCGGCTTGGATCCCAAGGTCGTTCGCAACATCGCTGAGCAGGTGGCCACGGCCGTACGTGAGGGCGTCCAGGTTGCAATCGTTGTCGGCGGCGGTAACTTCTTCCGCGGTGCTCAGCTTGCCCGCGAGGGTCTGGAGCGTTCGCGCGCGGACTACATGGGGATGCTCGGTACCGTCATGAACGCCCTCGCCCTGCAGGACTTCATCGACCAGACCGGCGTGCCCGCTCGCGTCCAGACGGCGATCACGATGGCCCAGGTCGCCGAACCCTACCTGCCGCTGCGCGCGATTCGTCACCTGGAGAAGGGGCGCGTCGTTGTCTTTCGGCGCTGGGTGCTGGTCTGCCGTACTTCTCGACTGATACTGTCTCTGCCCAGCGTGCCCTGGAGATTCACTGTGATGAGCTGCTCGTCGCTAAGAACGGCGTGGACGGCGTCTACGACGATGACCCGAATAAGAATCCCGATGCGCGCCGCTTTGACGCGTTGACCTACTCGGAGGCCCTGCGCCGTGACCTGAAGGTGATCGATGGCTCGGCGCTGGCGCTGTGCCGCGAGAATGGTCTGACGACTCGTATTTTCGGCATGGGCGAAGACGGGGCTGTTACCCGCGCGCTGATGGGCGATGAAATCGGTACCCTAGTGACGGCGTGATATAACCTTCACAGACCACTGACGTTAAGGAGCACATAGTGATCGACGATATCCTCCTCGAAGCTGAGGAAAAGATGGACAAGGCCGTCGAGGCGGCCCGCCACGAGTTCACGAACATCCGCACGGGACGCGCGACGTCTTCGATGTTCGAGCAACTGCTGGTGGACTACTACGGCGCACCCACGCCGATGCAGCAGCTTGCGAGCTTCCAGATTCCCGAGGCTCGCACGGTCCTCATCTCGCCCTTCGACCGTACGGCGACCCAGGAGATCATCCGCACGCTGCGCGAGTCCGACCTGGGTGTGAACCCGACCGACGACGGCAACGTTGTGCGCGTCGTTCTGCCCGCTCTGACCGAGGAGCGCCGTAAGGAGTACGTGAAGCAGGCTAAGAGCAAGGCCGAGGACGGCCGCGTGTCCGTGCGCGGTGTGCGTCGTAAGGCCAAGGATCAGCTTGATCGCCTCAAGAAGGACGGCGAGGCTTCCGAGGACGACGTCGAGCGCGCAGAGAAGCACCTTGACTCGACGACTAAGGCCCACACTGAGCAGATCGACAAGATGCTCGCGACGAAGGAAAGCGAACTGCTGACGATCTGATGGCGTCAACGGATCCTTCACTGCTGGCTCGTATCTTTTCCCCTGGTCCCACGCGCGATAATCATCCCGCGAGTGGGGCCACGGGGAAGGCGGGTCGTAATCTTGCGCAGGCAATCACGACGGCGGTCGTTCTGATCGCCGCTGTCGCGGTTCCCCTGTTTACGTCGCTGCCCGCATTCGTAGGTGTCATTGCATTCGTGTGTCTGGTGGGCATTTGGGAGTTGGCTGGCGCGTTTGCGCGCATGGGCATCACCCTGGCTGTGACACCGCTGTACGTGGGTGCGATCGGCATGGTGACGTGCGCGTGGTGGCTCGGCAGCGAGGGAATGCTCTTCGCTCTCTACATCACGGTGTTCGTGTGCGCTGCGTGGCGTCTGCTGGATCGGCGTCAGGAATCGAGGATGAGTGATGTCGTCTCGACGACGTTCACGGCGGCGTATGTGCCGTTCCTGGCCTCGTTCGTGGTGCTTATGCTCGGCGCGTGGCGTAACCCGTGGGTGTTCGTGGTTTTCGAGTTGATGGTGATCGCCAACGATACGGGCGGCTGGGCTGCCGGTGTTCTGTTCGGTAAACACCCGATGGCACCAGCGCTTTCTCCGAAGAAGTCGTGGGAGGGTTTTGCCGGTTCGGCGCTGACTGCGGTCGGCGTGGGAGCGGTCGGCCTGTGGTGGCTGGGTGCCGCCTGGTGGTGGGGAATCATCGCCGGCATCTCGATTGCGTTTGTGGGCACGATGGGTGATCTCACCGAGTCGCTCATTAAGCGTGAGGCGGGCCTGAAAGACATGTCGAAGATTCTGCCTGGGCACGGTGGCGTTCTCGACCGAGTGGACGCGCTGCTCATGAGCGCGCCGGTCGCCTACTTCATTTTTGCGTGGGCGCTGCCGGGTATTTCTTGGGAGTCCAAGCATTGAGTCAATCGACGAAGAGTCGTTCCGGGTCCGATAGGCGTGAGAGGGACGAGGCCGTGGCTGCGTCTCCGATTCGCCGTAGTCCGCGGCGCGAGGTGCGTCCGACGGATCAACCCCCGGAGGGTGCGACGCACAAGGATGCGAAGCCTGTCTTGTCTTTTACTGCGAAGCGCAGGGGCAAGGCTCCGTCGCATCTGGCGGATCTCGACGCCGCAGGACGCAAGCAGGTCCTGAAGGATCTGGGCCTGCCCGCATTCCGTGCCGACCAGTTGTCGCGTCATTACTTCACGCACTTCGAGGCGGATCCGGAGCGCATGAGTGATATTCCGGCAGGTATGCGCGCGCAGGTGCGTGAGGCGCTTCTGCCGACTCTCGTGTCGAAGGTCGTCTCGTTGGAGGCGGATGGTGGTCGCACGATTAAGGATCTGTGGCGTCTCTATGACGGCGCGCAGGTCGAGTCGGTCCTTATGCGTTATCCGCAGCGTACGACTCTGTGCGTGTCGTCGCAGGCGGGGTGCGGTATGGCGTGCCCGTTCTGCGCGACAGGCCAGATGGGCCTGACCCGTAATCTGTCGACGGCCGAGATCGTCGATCAGGTTCGCTACGCGCAGGCCGCGTGCCGCGACGGCGCGCTGGCGGGTGGCCCGACGACTCTGTCGAACATCGTGTTCATGGGGATGGGGGAGCCGTTGGCCAACTACAAGACGGTGATCGGTGCGTTGCATCGCCTCATTGATCCGGCACCCGAGGGCTTTGGTATGAGCGCTCGCAACATCACTGTCTCTACGGTTGGCTTGGTTCCGGCGATCCGCAAGCTGGCGGGGGAAGGGATGCCGGTGACGCTGGCCGTGTCCCTGCATGCTCCCGATGATGACCTGCGCGATGAGCTGATTCCGATCAACTCGCGGTGGAAGGTGGGTGAACTCCTCGATGCGGCCCGCGCCTACTTCCTGGCGACCGGTCGCCGCGTCTCGATCGAGTACGCGCTCATTAAGGACATGAACGATCAGGAGTGGCGTGCGCAGCTCCTGGCCGATGAACTCAATAGACGAGGCCATGGCTGGGTTCACGTGAATCCGATTCCCCTGAACCCGACGCCCGGTTCCATTTGGACGGCATCGACGAGGCATGCCCAAGACGCTTTCGTGAGTCGGCTGCGTGACAATGGCATTGCCACATCGATCCGTGACACACGCGGCTCGGATATCGATGGAGCGTGCGGTCAGCTCGCGACCGCGGTCGCCGAAGGTAAGCGCGGGCCTGGGAAGGAGAACGCATGATTAGGAAAGACTTTTCGCGCAGCTTTTTGCGTATGGGATACGACGCGAGTGAAGTTCTGAGCTTCCTCGTTGATATCGAGCGCACCATCACGGGCGAGGAAACCGATCCTGAGAAGGTCATTACCGCTCAGAAGGCGGAGGACCAGGAGTTTTCCGTGAAGTGGCGTGGCTTCAATGATGAAGAGGTCGACATGGAGATTGATCGGCTGATTCAGGTGTTGCGAGGCCTTGATCGCCAGCGCGAGCAGGCGGCGCAGAACGCCGAGCAGGCTGAGACGGCTGCTGTTCCGGCGCAGCTCTGCCGCGGCCTCGGCGCCGGTGGCTGCACCTGCGCAGCCCGCGCCGATTCCCGCCGTTGCGCAGATGCCCCAGATAGCCGCTGGTGGCGCAGGCGTTGCGGGTGCCGCGTTGCCAGAGGGGACCGCGACGGAAAGCTCAGCTGTGCCGCTCGCGCGCGTGTCCGCTACGCTGCCTACGACTGACGATTTCATCTCGGCACCGCCTGTGGCGATTCCTGATGCCGAGCCGATGGCTCTGCCCGCCGAGTATGCCGATTTCGGCACGCAGAAGGCCGTTGATGACATTCTTCGTTCCATGACTCAGAGTAAGGAGCAATGATGGCTGAGTTCCCGAGGGTCGGTTTCTTCTCGAAGGGATACGACTGCGGACAGGTGGATGCGTTCTTTGAGGATGCGCGACGCGCGTACGAGGGTGGTGTGCCTCCGGAGCAGTTTAGTGCGGAGCAGGTGCGCCTGGCGACGTTCGAGCTGAAGAATCGTGGCTACCAGATCGAGGCCGTGGACGGTGCGATGAACCGCCTGGAGGCGGCGTTTATCAACCGCGACCGCGCCGACTCCGTGGCGGCTGAGGGTGAGGCTGCGTGGTATGATCGCGTCGCTGATCGTGCGACCACCCTGTACCCGCGTCTGCAGCGCCCGCGCGGTGAGCGTTTCTCGAATCCGACGAGTGGACGCGGCTACAGCTGCGAGGAGGTCGACGATCTGCTTGATCGCATCGCCGCTTACTTCGACGAGGCCGAAGAGTTGACTGCGAACGAGATTCGCACGGCGACGTTCCGGCCTAAGCGCGGCAAGAAGGCGTACGCGGAGGGGCCGGTGGATGCCTACTTGGCTCGCGCGATCGAGATCCTGCTCGCGGTCGACTGATGGAGGCTCGCGAGACGATCCCTGATGGGTCCTGCCCCCGTTGTTTTGTTGGGCTCGACCGGTTCGATTGGTACTCAGGCGCGAGAGGTCATTGAGGAGCACAGGGGTCGTTTCGATGTGCTGGGTCTGAGTGCGGGCGGCTCGTCGATCACCGAGTTGGCTGCGCAGATCGTGGCCCTGGACACCCGCGTACGTGGGTGTGGCGCGGGACGTGCGCGAGGAGTTGGCGGCTGCTGTCGAGTCGATGGGCGGCTCGTGCCCCGAGGTGTTTGTGGGTGAGAATGCCTCCGTCGAGGTCGTGTGTGCCTCGGTCGAATTGGCGGCGCAGCTGTATCCTTGCGAGACGCCGGTGGTCCTCAATGGCATTACGGGTGGCGTCGGTTTGTCCTCGACGCTCGCGGCCCTCAACTGCGGGGCACGCCTGGCGCTGGCGAATAAGGAATCCCTGGTCGTGGGCGGCGCGTTGGTCAAGAACGCGATGCGTTTTCCCGGGCCAGATCGTGCCGGTCGATTCGGAGCACTCGGCGATTGCCCAGGCGTTGGCCTCGGGCGTGCATGAGCGTGGTCTGACCTCGCCGGTCGTTTCTGGCCGTTCGGAGGTGGCCGATCTGGTGCTGACAGCCTCGGGCGGTCCGTTTCCGCGGGCGCACTCGCGATCAACTGCGTGGGGTGCGTGCGGCGCAGGCGCTCGCACACCCGACCTGGAATATGGGTCCGGTCGTGACGATTAACTCCTCGACGCTGATTAACAAGGGCCTGGAACTCATCGAGGCACACCTGCTGTTTGATGTGGAGCCGGAGCATATTGTGGCGACGGTTCATCCTCAGTCGATCGTCCATTCGATGGTGACGTGGCGCGATGGGGCGACGACGCTGCAGGCGTCGCCTCCGGACATGCGGCTGCCGATTGCGTTGGGTCTGACGTGGCCCTGAGCGCTTGGATGACGTGGAGGTACCTCTCACGTGGGGCAGTCCGTCGCAGTGGACTTTTGAGCCGGTCGATAACGAGACGTTCCCGGCGATTAACTTGGCCCGCTTTTGCTGTGGGTGCGTCGGCCACTCACCCCTGCGGTGCTCAACGCCGCGAACGAGGTCATGGTGGAGGCCTTCATCGACGGTGTTGTGCCGTGGCTGGCGATTGTCGACACGGTGTCGGCTGTCGTTCACGAGCATGAGGGCGTCGCCGATCCGACGCTGGAGGATATTCTGGCCGCGCAGAGTTGGGCCGATCAGCGCGCACGCGAATATATCGGTGCCGACCAGTGGAAGGATCAGTGAGCGTGGGTTCGATTACGGGTATCGTCGTCATCATCATCGGTATTTTGGCGTCGGTGGCTCTCCATGAGGTGGGGCATATGCTGCCCGCGAAGAAGTTCGGCGTCTTGGTGCCGGATTACGCGGTGGGCTTCGGCCCTGCCCTGTGGAAGAAGAAGATCGGCGATACCACGTACGCTTTGCGCGCGATCCTGCTTGGCGGCTACGTCAAGATCGTCGGTATGTATGCTCCGGCTCGCCCGGGCACGCGCCTCGTGGGGCGGCGCGGAAAGGTGACGCTCGCGCAGGAAGCCAGGGAGGCCTCGGCCGAGGAGATCCCGCAGGGCCAGGAGCATCGCGCGTTTTACCTGCTGAGCGCACCGAAGAAGATCACGGTCATGCTCTGCGGTCCGCTCATGAACCTGCTGATCTGCTTTGTACTCAGCGCTGTGACCATGGTGGGCATTGGCGCGCCCGCTGCGTCTCGCACGATTGCTTCGGTGTCCGCAAACGATCCAGACATCGGAGGGGAGATCGCCTCTCCGGCGTACGAGGCCGGGGTTCGTCCCGGGGACACGGTCCTCGCGTGGAACGGAACGCCGATCGAGACCTTCGCACAGTTCCAGCGGGCGGTGGGTGCTACACCGGAGGGTGAGTCTGCTGTGCTCACGGTCGGACGTGACGGGACGACCGTGGATCTGACGGTGACCCCGGTGACGGGCGCGCGGGGTGCCCGGTATGTGGGCGTGACGGCCGGGTACGAGTATGTGTCCGCGTCGCTGACGGATGTGCTGGAGGCCGACTGGCAGATGTTTACGGGAACTGCATCCGTCATCGTGCGCCTGCCCCAGGCCGTGTGGCAGGTCGGACGCTCCGTCGTGACCGACGAGCAGCGCGATGCGACCGGCGTCGTCTCGGTTGTGGGCGTGGGCCGCATGGCGGGTGAAGTGACGGGAGATTCGGCGGCGTTGGGCCTGCGCGACACTCGCCAGGTGGTGGGCGCGCTGCTCAGTCTACTGGCCTCATTGAACATGGCGCTCTTTGTCTTCAACCTGATCCCGCTGCCGCCTCTGGATGGCGGACACATCCTGGGCGCGGTGTATGAGGGCGTGCGTCGTCAGGTTGCGAGCCTGCGTGGCAAGGAGGATCCCGGTCCGGCCGACACTGCGCGTCTGGTTCCTCTTACCTGGGCGGTTGGTGGGGTTCTCATCGTGATGAGTTTCATTCTTATCGTCGCCGACATCGTCAAGCCCTATTTCGCTCAGCTGATCCCGGTGTGCCCTGCTCCTCGACAAAGAGTGCGTGGAGGCGAGGAAAGCGAGCCTGACCACGTGGGCGGTGCCCGCGTGGGAAGGATGCGCCCGGGTAAGCGATAATGGGCGGGTGAGTGAAATCAATCTTGGTATGCCTTCAGTTGCCACGTCGCCGTTTCCGCGCAAGCCGACGCATCAGCTGATGGTCGGGAAACGTTCCCGTGGGCGGCGGGGCACCGGTGTCCGTCCAGTCTATGACGACGACGAAGACGCACGACATCGGCGCGACGCTGCAGCAGATCGCCGAGCTGACGGCCGCAGGCTGCGACATCGTTCGAGTCGCCTGCCCGACGGATAAAGATGCGGAGGCGCTGCCGATCATCGCCCAGCAGTCGCGTATCCCCGTTATCGCCGACATCCACTTCAAGCCGAAGTACGTCTTCCAGGCGATTGAGGCCGGTTGCGGTGCTGTGCGCGTGAACCCGGGCAACATCCGCAAGTTCGACGACCAGGTCAAGGACATCTGCAAGGCCGCCTCCGATCACGGCGTGTCCCTGCGTATCGGCGTCAACGCCGGTTCGCTGGACCCGCGCCTGCTCAAGAAGTACGGTCGTGCCACGCCCGAGGCGCTGGTTGAGTCCGCGATCTGGGAGGCCTCGCTCTTTCGAGGAGAACGACTTCCACGACTTTAAGATCTCGGTCAAGCACCACGACGTGCTCACCATGGTCCAGGCGTATCGCATGCTCTCCGAGGCGGGCGACTGGCCGTTGCACCTGGGCGTGACCGAGGCCGGCCCTGCTTTCCAGGGCACCATCAAGTCCGTCTCGGCCTTCTCTATCCTGCTGGCCGAAGGCATCGGCGACACGATCCGTGTCTCTCTGTCGGCTCCTCCCGTCGAGGAAGTCAAGGTCGGCACGAAGATGCTGGAGTTCCTGGGCCTGCGTGATCGCACGCTCGAGATCGTGTCCTGCCCGTCGTGCGGTCGCGCCCAGGTGGACGTGTGGACACTGGCGGAGAACGTCACCGAAGGCCTCAAGGAACTGACCGTTCCGCTGCGCGTGGCCGTCATGGGCTGCGTCGTCAATGGCCCCGGTGAAGCCCGTGAGGCAGACCTGGGTGTCGCGTCGGGCAACGGCAAGGGCCAGATTTTCATCCGCGGCAAGGTCGTCGAGACCGTCCCCGAGGACCAGATCGTCGAAACCCTCATCCGCCGTGCGAACGCGCTGGCCGAGGAGATGGGCCTGGAGCCTGGTTCCGGTACCGTCGAGGTGAATCCGATTACCGCCCCGGAAGGCAAGCTTCCGGGCAGTGGATGCTGAGAGATAAAGAGGAACCCCATGCGTCTTCGTACCCTTGTTTGCCTGTCCCTCGTGGGCGGCGCGTGCGCCCTGGCCGCGACCGGCTTTCCGCGCCGCATTGGTCTAACCGCCTCCCAGGCGGATGTCTCCCTTCCCGGCGACCTGCTGTTGCCCGGCGCGAACGTTGTCGTGGACCGCGGTATCGCCATTGACGCCCCGGCTTCGGTGGTCTGGGACGTCCTGGGTCACGTGTTCGAACCCGCCGATGAGTCGACGATCATCGAGATCGTTGATGAGGACCACGTCCTGATGCACGTGGCCGCGCCTGCTGCGCCCGAGGATGCCCCGGCCTCGGGAACCTGCGTGATCGCCCTGCTTCCCCTGTCGCCGTCGCGCACCCTGCTGCACATCCGTGAACGTCATGAGGCGCACGGACGCGAACGCGCGCTCGTCTGGGCGGGCGTGGCAGCCGAGTCCCTGTCCTCCCTGTCGATGCTGCGTGACCTGCGTGATGCGTGTCTGGCACACGCCGTCGACGCCTGAGTCACACGGATCCGCCCCTGTTTCGGGTGGCGCACTCATCCCCGCGGTGTTGTAGTATCGAGCTACACGCAACGCCGACGGGGATGTTGCGCTTTCTGAAGGGTGACCAATGCTCCTCAACGCCACCGCACTGCTTGCAGTCATCGGCCTGCTCATCGCACTTCTGTGGGCGTGGGTGTGGTCTGGCGTGTTCGCGAGTTCCCGACGCGTTGCGATGCGCATGGACATGCGCGGTGGCTCGGCCAGTGCGGAGCTGAACCGTGTTGTGTGGCCGCTGATGCCTCTGCTCTCCCTCGTCTGGTTTGTGACTGCCGACCTCGTGGGTCGCGAGGCAGTCGGCGCAGACACCATGGGGTTCGTGCGCGCTGCTCCTGGGCCTTTTCGGCGTTATGGTCGCCGTCGCGATTCAGTCCCTGTACCTGGGGGGACTGCCCTGAGTGGGCATACCCGGGGTGGATGGCACGTCGCTACTACGTGGCAAATCCCGGGTGCTCGCGAGCGCGAGCTGGGCGCGGGCGCGGTGATCTAACGGGCTTCATGCCCTGATGAGGGGTCACACGGCTGTGCCGGTGGCCTTCAAACCCGTGCGTGCCGTACTCTTGGAGCATGCTTCGAAATCTCTCGACTTTCTTCCTGCGAACTCTGCGTGAGGACCCGGCTGACGCCGAGGTCAATTCCCACAAGCTGCTGGTTCGCGCCGGTTACATTCGCCGCTGTGCCCCCGGCATCTACACGTGGCTGCCCTCTCGGCCTGCGTACGCTGCGCAAGATCGAGGACATCGTCCGCGAGGAAATGGACGCGATGGGTGCACAGGAGGTGCACTTCCCGGGCCTGATCCCCGCCGACCCCTACAAGGCAACGAACCGCTGGGAAGAGTACGGCCCGACGCTGTTCAAGCTCAACGACCGTAAGGGCGGCGACTACCTGCTGGCCCCCACGCACGAGGAGATGTTCACGCTCCTCGTCAAGGACATGTACTCCTCGTACAAGGACCTGCCCGCCACCCTCTACCAGATTCAGACGAAGTACCGCGACGAGGCCCGCCCGCGCGCCGGCCTGATCCGCGGCCGTGAGTTCGTCATGAAGGACGCCTACTCCTTCGACATCGATGACGAGGGACTGGACGCCTCCTACCAGGCTGAGCGCGACACCTATGAGCGCATCTTCCAGCGCTTGGGCCTGCGCTACGTTATCGTGTCCGCGATGAGCGGCGCGATGGGCGGCTCGCGCTCGGAGGAGTTCCTGCACCCCTCGCCGATCGGTGAGGACACCTTCGTGGCGTCCCCGGGTGGCTACGCCGCCAACGCCGAGGCCGTGACCACTCCCGTCCCCGAGGCCGTCGACGCGTCGGGTGTTCCCGCGCCCGTCGAGGTTCCCACGCCCGACGCTCCGACGATTGAGGCGCTCGTGGATCTGCTCAACGAGCGCTACCCGCGTGAGGATCGCCCCTGGACCGCCGCCGACACGCTGAAGAACGTCGTCGTGACGCTCACCCACCCGGATGGTGAGCGCGAGCTGCTCGTCGTGGGTATCCCTGGCGACCGCGACGTCGACATGAAGCGCCTCGAGGCCGCCGTGGCTCCCGCCGAGGTCGACATGGCGTCAGATTCGGACTTCGAGCCGCACCCCGAACTGGTGCGCGGCTACATCGGTCCCACGGTGCTGGGACCCAACTCGCCGCGGCGCGTCGTTGATGAGGAAGGCAACGCCTCCGGTTCTGTGCGCTACCTGGTGGATCCGCGCGTCGTCGAGGGCACCGCATGGGTCACGGGCGCGAACGCCGAGCAGCGCCACGTTCTGAATCTCGTCATGGGCCGCGACTTCACGGCCGATGGCACCATCGAGGCCGCCGAGGTGCGCGAGGGCGACCTGGCCCCCGACGGCTCGGGTCCCCTCCACCTGGAGCGCGGCATCGAGATCGGCCACATCTTCCAGCTGGGCCGCAAGTACGCCAAGGCCCTGGGCCTGACCGTCCTCGATGAGAACGGCAAGACCCAGGTCGTGACCATGGGCTCCTACGGCATCGGCGTCACCCGCGTCATGGCTGCCCTGGCTGAGGCGAACTGCGACGACAAGGGCCTGAGCTGGCCCGCGCAGATTGCCCCCTTCGACGTGCACGTCCTGGCCACCGGCAAGGGCGACGAGGTCTTCGAGACCGCTCAATCGCTGGGCGAGCAGCTTGATGCGGCCGGCCTGGACGTCCTCGTCGACGACCGCCGTAAGGTCAGCGCCGGTGTGAAGTTCAAGGACTACGAGCTGGTCGGCGTGCCTTTCGGCCTCGTTGTGGGCCGTTCGCTGGCCGATGGCCAGGTCGAGATCCGCGTGCGCGCCACAGGCGAGACCATCGTCGTGCCCGTCGAGGAAGCCGTCGCGCGTCTGCGCGAGCAACACGGCGCAGCCCTGAAGGGGGAGTGACATGGCGATCCGTCCCATCCGCATCATCGGTGACCCCGTGCTGCGCACGGTGTGCGACCCGATCACGGAGATCACCCCGAATGTGAAGGCTCTCGTCGAGGACCTCCTCGAGGGCGTCGATATGGAGGGCCGCGCCGGCCTGGCCGCCAATCAGATCGGCGTCAGCCTGCGTGCCTTCTCCTGGAACATCGACGGGGAGATCGGCTACGTGCTCAACCCCCGCATCGTCGCTCTGAGCGAAGACGAGTACCAGGACGGCGACGAAGGCTGCCTGTCGGTTCCGGACCTGTGGTATCCGACCGAGCGTGCCTGGTATGCCCGCTGCGAGGGCACCGACCTGGACGGCAAGAAGGTCGTTGTCGAAGGTGAGGAACTCATGGCTCGTTGCATCCAGCACGAGTGCGATCACCTCGACGGACACATCTACATCGACCGCCTGGATCGACCGACCCGCAAGAAGGCGCTGCGCGACATTCGTAAGGCTGGATTCTGACCTGCCGGAAGTTGATCAAAGTGCGAAACGCGCCGGGAAATGCCCTGCATTTCCCGGCGCGCTCCTCTATCCTGTCAGTACATCGTGTGTGCTCGTTTCGGCGCATTTCGTTGCGACTCCCAGGTAATTAGGACGTAGGGGAAGACGATCCTGACAAAGCCTACAAGGAGGAACAATGAGAGGGTCATACACCCGCGGTGTATTTTTCGTGCACTCAACACCGCCCGCTCTGTGTCCGCACATCGAGTGGGCGTTGGGTACCGCGCTCGGCCAGGAGGTTCGCCTCCAGTGGACCGATCAAGATGCGGCGCCGGGCATGGTCCGCTGCGAGTTTTCGTGGGTTGGGCCGGTTGGCTCGGGTGCCCGTTTGGCGTCCGCTCTGCGCGGTTGGGAACATCTGCGCTACGAGGTCACCGAAGAGGCGACCGCCTCGAACGATGGTGGGCGCTGGTGTCACACCCCGTCGCTGGGCATCTTCCACTCACAGATGGACTCCGTCGGTAATGTTGTCGTCCCCGAGGACCGCATTCGCGCCGCCATGGAGAACGCGTCCTCCTACGAAGAGCTGGTCGAGGGCCTGGAACTGGCGCTCGGTCAGGCGTGGGACGATGAACTTGAGTCCTTCCGTCACGCGGGCGCTGGGTGCACCCGTGCGCTGGCTGAACAACCGGGTGGGCTGATGGGGTTCCATCGCTGATCTGCTGGGAGACCAGCTGCGTGCCGGGCTAGCGCAGCTGGTCGATCCCGCTACCGAGGACGATGCGCCTGAGGGTGCCCAGGCCTCGTCCATCGACGCGGGCGAGTCCGTAAGTACTCAGGACCGTGCGCGCGAGGCAGCGATGGAAGCCGTCCTCGACGAGGCTGACCTTGCTCCTGGCGATGCGCGCGCCGAGCTGACCCTGCGCGGGGACCTGGACATGGACGATGTGTCCCTGTATGCCGTCGTTGCGCGCGTCGAACGCGAGGCGAAAGTGGCGCTCACCGACGCGCAGATCGAGGAGTGGGAAACACTCGGGGACCTGCTCGACGCCGTTGCGCAGGCCGCTTGTCATGACTGACGAAAGGCCGAGTTAGGGGAGCGTCAACGACCTTCCCGAGATTCGTAAAGTTCCTGACAAAGCGGGACTTCGTGCCTACCATGGAGGCGGATCGCCGGGAAACTTCCGGCGTACACTCCGACGGAAGGAACGACGTTGACCCGCACCGAAGAGGATCTGCTCGGCACGCGCGAAGTACCCGACGACGCGTACTGGGGAATCCACACACTGCGAGCCATTGAGAACTACCAGATCTCAGGCCGCACCATCAATGAAGCACCCGAACTGATTCGTGCGTTTGCGCAGGTTAAGAAGGCGTGCGCCTTGGCGAACATGCAGCTCAAGGCCATGAAACCCGTCAAGGCCGAGGCAATCATCGCCGCCTGCGACGAAATCATCGAAAACGGGCGTTGCATGGACCAGTTCCCCGTCGACCAGTTCCAGGGCGGCGCGGGCACATCCGTGAACATGAACGCGAACGAGGTCATCGCGAACCTCGCGCTCGAAATCCTGGGGGAGGAGAAGGGGCGCTACGACGTGATCAACCCCAACGATCACGTCAACCGCTCGCAGTCGACGAACGACGCCTACCCGACCGCGTTCCGCATCGCCCTGTGGCGCAAGGTGAATCGTTTGCGCAAGGCCCTCGACGAGCTGGCGGACGCCTTCGACGAGAAGGGTGCCGAGTTCCGCAACATCCTGACGATGGGACGCACCCAGCTGCAGGACGCCGTTCCTATGTCGCTGGGCGGCGAGTTCTCCGCGTTTGCGCACACGCTGCGCGAGGAAGATGAGCGCCTCGTCAATAACGCCGAGCTGCTCCTGGAGACGAACCTGGGTGCCACCGCCATCGGCACGGGCCTGAATACGCCGGACGGCTACCAGCAGGTCGTCGTGCGCCACCTGCGCCGCATCACGGGCGCGCGCGTCGTCGGCTCCCCGAACCTCCTCGAAGCCACCTCCGACACGGGTGCCTACGTGTCCATGCACGCCACCATCAAGCGCAGCGCCGTCAAGCTCTCCAAGGTCTGTAACGACCTGCGTCTGCTGGCCTCCGGCCCGCGCGCTGGCCTCAACGAGATCAACCTGCCGAAGATGGCGGCCGGCTCCTCGATCATGCCCGCAAAGGTCAACCCCGTCATCCCCGAGGTCGTCAACCAGGTGTGCTTCAAAGTCATTGGCAATGACCAGACCGTCACCATGGCGGCCGAGGCCGGACAGCTCCAGCTCAACGTCATGGAGCCCGTCATCGCGCAGGCCCTCATCGAGTCCATCAACCTGCTGGTCAACGCATGCGATACGCTGCGCGAACGCTGCATCACCGGCATCACGGCGAACGAGGAAGTGTGCCGCGGCTACGTGGAAAACTCCATCGGCATCGTCACCTACTTCAACGACGTGATCGGACACCACCTGGGCGACGTCGTCGGCAAGCGCGCCGCCGCCGAAGGCAAGACCGTGCGCGAGGTCATCCACGACATGGAACTCCTCTCCGAGTCCGAGGTTGAGCGCATCCTCTCGCCCGAAAACCTCGCCAACCCGAAGTACGCGGGCACCGAAGAGGAGTGAGCGCTGCGCTCACAGCCTGCGCATATGACCGAGGCCGGGGAACCCACGTGGGGACCCCCGGCCTCGTCGTTTGTGTGATCTCAGGACTGCAGTGACTCCTTGAAGGCGCGCACGAATGTACCGAAAACGCTCCACCTGTTCTGAGAAGTACCGATAGATGCGGCGGCGTGCATCGCCCACGTATTCGACGGTACGGAGCTCCTCGTATCGGAATCGACCTCGTTCGTCGATGAGGTCAGAATCAACCAGCCGGGCGATGACCTCGCAGCGGAAGTGCGTGTAGGTACCGTCATCCGTGGCCTCTAGGACACGGCACACGAGGCTCATCTGTGAATCGTCGAGCACGGGGATGCTGTCATAGTTGCTCGATGCCACGTGGGTGTCGCTGAGCTTATCTCCACCAGAGATGGTGCCCTGCGTATTCGAAGAGTCCCATGGCCTCGGCCCCGAAAAGATTGAGGGAACACACGCCCGAGCGCTTGATCGAGCGCGCCGCGTGCGTGGTGGAATCGCAGCCGATCATGACCATCTGGCCAAGCGAATACGACGAGGACCCCGTCGTGATGCCGACCCCCACTTCCTCATCGGGATAAGCCAGGATATAGACGGGAAAAGCCGTAATAGAACTTCTCGGTGTCGTAGGGAACGTGCATGCTTCCATTGTGCGTCGGACGCATCGGGTGGGCAGGGCGTACGACGTGGAAGGAGAGCATGTCCACGAGGCACGAGTGGGCCGGAAGCACACGCTACCGGCCCACTCGGTTATGCGCGCTATTCGACGGAGGGGTTGTCCCGCTGCTTCAGCTCGCGTCGCACGTCCTCGAGTTCCTCACACATAGCCGTGGTGAACGGGTGCTCGGCACCCAGGATGCGCTGGCTGCTGACGAGGAGCTGTTCGTACAGGGTGATGGACTCGTCTGTGCGATCAGCCTCTCGGTATGAGTCTGCGAGTTCACGGCGCGTGTTGTACGTGCCCGGGTGGTTGTCGCCCAGGACGCGGATCTGGTCTTTCATGACCTGCTCGTACAGGGTGATGGCCTCAGGAAGGCGGCCAACAGACCGGTATGTGTATGCGATGTTGTTGAGCGTGGTGAGCGTGTGGGGTGGTCTTTGCCCAGGGCGCGGGCCTGGTCTTGAGCGACCTGCTCGTACAGGGTGATGGCTTCATCGTGGCGTTCAGCAGACGCGTATGCGCTTGCGAGGTTGTTGCGTGCGGTGAGTGTGTGGGGGTGGTTGTCACCCAGGATGCGCGCGCGGTCTGTGATGACCTGCTCGAATAGGGTGATGGCTTCATCGTGGCGCTCAGCAGACGCGTATGCGCATGCAAGGCTGTGGCGTACGGTGAGCGTGCGGGGGATGGTCGGGACCCAGGACACAGGTCAGGCCTGTGACGACCTGTTCGTACAGGGCGATGGCTTCATCGCGGCGGCCAGCTGATTCGTATGCGTCTGCCAGGTTGTTGCGCGTGTTGAGTGTGTGGGGGTGGTTGTCACCCAGGATGCGCGCGCGGTCTGTCGCGACCTGTTCGTACAGGGCGATGGCTTCATCGCGGCGGCCCACCGCATTGTAGGTGTATGCGAGATTATTGCGTGTGCTGAGTGTGAGGGGGTGGTCTTCACCCAGAACGCGCGCGCGGCCTGCGGCGACCTGCTCGTACAGGGCGATGGCCTCAATGCGGCGGCCAGCAGAATCGTATGCGTCTGCCAGGCTGTTGCGCGTGCTGAGTGTGAGGGAGTGGTCTTCCCCCAGGACACGCGCGCGGCCTGCGGCGGCCTGCTCGTACAGGGCGATGGCCTCGACGAAGCGGCCCGCCTGCAGGTGACAGTTCGCAAGGTTGTTACGCAAGGTCAGGGTGTTAGGATGATCGTCGCCAAAAATGCGGATGCTGTCGGTGATGACCTGCTCAAACAGGGTGATGGCCTCATCGAGGCGTCCCGCCTCCTGGTAACAGGTGGCGAGATCGTTGCATGCGCTGAGCGTCTGAGGATGATCCTCACCCAGAACACGTGCATAGTCTTCGCGGATCTGCTCGTACAAGGTGATGGCCTCATCGAGGCGCCCTGTCTGCACATAGGTGTCCGCAAGGTTGCTGCGCTCGGTGAGTCTACTGAGGTGGTCTTCGTCCCGTGCTGTGGGTCGGGTCTTTGGTGGTCTGCTGGTGGGAGACCTGTGTCAGTGCGGTGATTGTGCGCTCGAGTGCTGTGTGCGTGAAATCCGGTGACGCTGGTGCGAGCGTCAGGTACTCCTGCGCGACGCTACCCAGGAGTGTATCGAGGTGGTGGTGCTCGCCGGGGGTGTAGTTCTGGCGTGCTGAGGCTGATCGTGCGAGAACGTAGCGTCGGAATACCTCGGGCTTGAGTATTGCTTCACGTAGGGCGTTCTCGTCGTCGGCAAGGAGCGTGATGGTTTGCTTCACTGATGCCTCAAGATGATCGATGAAGCTATCGATGTGGGACCTGTCGTAGCCCGACTCAACGAGCTGTCCCTCGATTGCGTCCAGTTCAGCGCTTATCGAGTTTGTCAGGTGGTGACACGTCTGTGCGTCGCAAGTACCAGGTATTTGATCCGGAAGGCTGAGGGCCTGTTGGTAGAGGTCGTGCCCACCCTCAATTGAGTCGGCAGTGAAGCCAAATCCCGGTACTGTAACAATCGATGTCACGATGTTGGTCGTGATATTTAAAGCTGCCATCGCTGTGTTCATGCGCACAGTGTACTTGTTACAACAGGCGGGAATGACAACCGGAGAAAACTTGTTGCAGGTGGGGCGAACGTGACGATGAGCTGGTCTGGTTTGTGGTGCGAATTGAGTGAATCGAAGACGTGGGGGAGAGATGACGAGGCCGGGGAACCCGCGTGGGGAACCCCGGCCTCGTTCTCATGATCGCTGGGCACCGCGAGGGAAGAACGCGGGCCTAGCGACGCTCACTCTTCGCCAGCGTGGTCGTTGCCCTGGATGGCGTAGTTGAAGAGCTCGTACTTGTCGATCGCCTGCTGGACGACCGACGGGTCGACCTGGCCCTTGTCGGCGAGGGCAGCAAGCGTGCGCACGACCATCGACTCCGCGTCGATGTGGTACCAGCGGCGAGCGGCGCGGCGGGTGTCGGAGAAGCCGAAGCCATCCGCACCGAGCACGTGATAGTCGCCGGGGATCCCACTGACGGATCTGGTCGGGCAGCATGCGGTCGAAGTCGGAGGAGGCCACGAACGGACCCTCGCGACCCGCGAGCTTGGCCGACACGTAGGGGGTGCGGCGCGGCTCGGTCGGGTGCAGGTAGTTGTGCTCCTCAGCATCCAGGCCGTCGCGGCGCAGCTCGTTCCACGAGGTCACGGACCACACGGCGGCATCCACGCCCCAGTCGCGAGCCAGCAGCTCGCGCGCCTCGCGTGCCCACGGCACGCCGACGCCGGAGGCGAGCAGCTGAGCCTTGGGGCCGCCGAAGTTCTGGTGCTCATCGAGGTTGTAGATGCCCTTGACGATGCCCTCGACGTCCACGTTCTCCGGCTCAGCCGGCTGGTGGATCGGCTCGTTGTACACGGTGATGTAGTACATGACGTTCGGGTCGCGGCCGCCCGCGTCACCGTACATGCGCTGCAGGCCGTCCGCCATGATGTGGCGGATCTCGTAGGCGTAGGCCGGGTCGTAGGACACGAACGCGTGGTTGGTCGCGGCCAAAACCTGAGAGTGACCGTCCATGTGCTGCAGGCCCTCGCCCGCGAGCGTCGTGCGACCGGCCGTCGCGCCGATGACGAAGCCCTTGGAGAGCTGGTCGCCGGCCGCCCAGAACTGGTCGCCCGTGCGCTGGAAGCCAAACATCGAGTAGAAGATGTAGATCGGCACCATCGGCAGGTCGTGCGTGGCGTACGCCGTGCCGACGACCTGGAAGGCGGCAGCCGAGCCGGCCTCGGTGATACCCGTGTGCAGGATGCGGCCCTGCTCGGACTCGCGGTAGGACAGCATCATGTCCGCGTCGACGGGCGTGTAGGACTGGCCGGTCGTGTTGAAGATCTTCGCCGAGGGGAAGATCGCGTCCAGACCGAAGGTGCGGGCCTCGTCGGGGATGATCGGCACGAAGTACTTGCCGACCTGCTTGTCCTTCATGAGGTCCTTGATCAGACGCACGAGGGCCATGGTCGTGGCGACCTCGAGCTTGCCGGAACCCTTGGACAGTGCTTCGAAGGGGCGGGCGGGCAGCTCGGGGAGCTTGGGCTGGCGGTCGGCGCGGCGCTCGGGCACCCAGCCGCCGAGGATCTCGCGGCGCTCCTTCATGTACTGCAGGGCCGGGTGATCGGTCGGCGGCATGTAGTACGGAGGCATGTAGGGATCGCGCTCGAGTTCTTCGTCCGTGATCGGGATCTGCAGGCGGTCGCGCAGCTGCTTGGCGTCCTCGAGCGTCAGCTTCTTCATCTGGTGCGTCGAGTTACGGCCCGCGAAGTGCGTGCCCAGCGCGTAGCCCTTAATGGTGTGGGCGAGGACGACGGTCGGCTGGCCGGTGTGCTCCATGGCTGCCTTGTAGGCCGCGTAGACCTTGCGGTAGTCGTGGCCACCGCGCTTGAGTTCCCAGAGCTGGTCGTCTGTCCAGTTCTTGACCATTTCCTTGGTGCGCGGGTCGCGGCCGAAGAAGTGCTCGCGCACGTAGGCACCATCGTTTGCGCGGAAGGTCTGGTAGTCGCCGTCCAGGGTTTCGTTCATGACGTGGACGAGGGCGTCGTCCTTGTCGGCGGCGAGCAGCTGGTCCCAGCCACGGCCCCAGATGACCTTGATGACGTTCCAGCCAGCACCCTTGAAGAAGGCTTCCAGCTCCTGGATGATCTTGCCGTTGCCGCGAACCGGGCCGTCGAGGCGCTGCAGGTTGCAGTTGATGACGAAGGTCAGGTTGTCCAGGCGCTGCTGGGCGGCGAGCTGGAGCATGCCGCGGGACTCGGGTTCGTCCATTTCACCGTCGCCGAGGAAGGCCCACGTGTGCTGCTGGGACGTGTCCTTGATGCCGTTCATGTGCAGGTAGCGGTCGAACCACGCCTGGTAGATGGCTTCGGCGGGACCCAGGCCGAGCGAGACCGTGGGGAACTCCCAGAAGTGGTCGAGCTGGCGCGGGTGCGGGTAGGAGGGCAGGCCGTGCGCGGTGGACACCTGCTGGCGGAATCCGTCCATCTCCTCTTCGGAGAGGCGGCCTTCCAGGAAGGCGCGCGCGTAGGGGCCGGGGGAGGCGTGACCCTGGAAGAAGACGTGGTCGCCGCCGCCGGGGTGGTCCTTGCCGCGGAAGAAGTGGTTGAGGCCGACCTCGTAGAGGGTGGCGACGGAGGCATAGGAGGAGATGTGTCCGCCGACCTTGACGCCGGGGCGCTGGGCGCGCGTCACCTGGACGGCGGCGTTCCAGCGGATCCAGCGGCGGTATTCGCGCTCCGTGGCTTCGTCGCCGGGGAAGTACGGTTCCTGGTCAACGGGGATGGTGTTGACGTAGGGGGTCGTGTATTCCTGGGGGAGCTGAACGCCGTTTCGGCGCGCTTCGCTCGAGCATGTGCAGCAGGATGTAGCGCGCGCGGGGGCCGCCCTTTTCGTTGATGAGTCCGGACAGGGACTCGACCCATTCGGCGGTCTCCTGGGGGTCGTTGTCGGGGACCTGGGGGATCAGCCCGTTGACGACGACGGGGCGTGACTCGTGGAGTTGGCTCACGGTGTACCTTCTCGCTTGACTCGGAGCTGCGACGTGCAGCGTTCGTGGGCGGTGTCTTCGATCGACACCGCACATATCGGGACCATTGTCCCACTAATGGTGTGGCTTTTCTAGCGTTTGATGACCCGCGTGTGTATGAGGTGCCTTTCACCGATGTTGGACGCTGGCGCTATGCGTAAACCTGCTGGTCAGAGTGGTGTTGTCCATCATGGGTGTTTCGCCTGGTGTTATCCCTTGCATTCGATCCCGGTTTCATGCCCTAGGATGAAGGAGTGAACGTTGATATGACACAGAGCAGCAGCTCGTCGAGAGGCGGTGCTGCGTGATGGCAGTGAGCCTGGGTTTTGCGTCCGATGCGATCGTGCAGGAGTTCTACGTCGATGATGACGTCGATCAGAAGGTGCGCGAGTCGATTGAACAGGAGACCGGTCATCCGCTGGTTGACGTCGATTATGGCGATGTCGTGGACGGCGCGATCGTGTGGTGGCGCGCGGATGACGCTGAGGAGGAGGACCTGGCCGACGTCCTGGTGGACGCCATGTCGAACCTGGATGATGGCGGCCTGATTTGGGTTCTGATTCCTAAGCCGGGGCGTCCTAATTCGGTGCGCGTGGGCGACGTTGAGGAGGCCGCAAAGATCGCGGGCCTGCACGCGACGACGTCGACGGCGCTGGGCGAGCAGTGGGCGGGCGTGCGCGTGACCGCGCGTCCTCGTTCGCGTCGCTAGGTTCATCGACGAGGCCTGGGCGGGGGAGCGCTCTTTGGTGTTCCTTTCGCTCGGGTCAGAAAGTGACCGTGCGCGCTCGATCTGGTAGATTGGCGCGTGCGTGGGGCCTTTAGCTCAGTTGGTTAGAGCGTCTGGTTTACACCCAGAAGGTCATCGGTTCGAGTCCGGTAGGGCCCACTAATGGTTGGGGCCGGAAGCGAAAGCTTCCGGCCCCTCGGCCTCTGTGCGAGTGTCTCAGTCCTGCGCGGCGCTCTCCTCGGTGCTTGATTCGCCTTTATGCTGAGCAAGCTCGCGCCGGGCTGCCTCGAGGTTCTCGCGCACCGTTTTGGTGAGCGGGTGGTCTTCGCCTAGGATGCGAGCGCGGTCTTTGGTGACCTGCTCGTACAGGGTGATGGCCTCGGTGAGGCGTCCCGCCGACTTGTATGCGCCTGCGAGGTTGTTGCGCGAGGTCAGGGTGTTGGGGTGGTCTTCGCCTAGGACGCGGATACTGTCTGGCAGGACCTGCTCGTACAGGGTGATGGCCTCGGTGAGGCGTCCCGCCGACTTGTATGCGCCTGCGAGGTTGTTGCGCGAGGTCAGGGTGTTGGGGTGGTCTTCGCCCAGGACGCGGATACTGTCTGGCAGGACCTGCTCGTACAGGGTGATGGCCTCGGTGAGGCGTCCCGCAGACTCGTATGCGCCTGCGAGGTTGTTGCGCGAGGTCAGGGTGTTGGGGTGGTCTTCTCCCAGGATGCGGATACTGTCTGGCAGGACCTGCTCGTACAGGGTGATGGCCTCGGTGAGGCGTCCCGCAGACTCGTATGCGTATGCGAGATTGCAGCGGGAGCTGAGTGTGTCGGGGTGGTCTGCACCCAAGACCCGGATGTGGTTGGGCAGAAGGTTCTCGTATAAGGTGATGGCCTCGGTGAGGCGTCCCGCAGACTCGTATGCGTATGCGAGGTTGCAGCGGGAGGTGAGTGTGTCGGGGTGGTCTGCACCCAAGACCCGGATGTAGTTGGGCAGAAGGTTCTCGTATAAGGTGATGGCCTCGGTGAGGCGTCCCGCCGACTCGTATGCGCCTGCGAGGTTGCAACGGGAGGCGAGTGTGTTGGGGTGGTCTTCGCCTAGGATGCGGATACTGTCGGGCAGGATCTGCTCGTACAGGGTGATGGCCTCGGTGAGGCGTCCCGCCGACTCGTATGCGTATGCGAGGTTGCAGCGGGAGGTGAGTGTGTTGGGGTGGTCTTCGCCTAGGATGCGGATACTGTCGGGCAGGACCTGCTCGTACAGGGTGATGGCCTCGGTGAGGCGTCCCGCCGACTCGTATGCGCCTGCGAGGTTGCAACGGGAGGTGAGTGTGTCGGGGTGGTCTGCACCCAAGACCCGGATGTGGTTGGGCAGAAGGTTCTCGTATAAGGTGATGGCCTCATCGAGGCGGCCAACAGACCGGTATATGTTTGCGAGGTTGTGGCGTGAGGTGAGTGTATCGGGATAGTTCGGCCCCAGGACACGGGCACGGCCTGTGGCCACCTGCTCATACAGGGCAATGGCCTCGCCTGTGCGGCCAGCCTTCCGGTACGTGTCTGCGAGGTTGTGGCGTGAGGTGAGTGTATCGGGGTGGTCCTCACCCAGAACACGGGCACGGTCTATGATGACCTGCTCGTACAGGGTGATGGCCTCATCGAGGCGGCCAGCATCTCGGTATACATTTGCGAGGCTGTGGCGTATGGCGAGCGTGCGGGGGTGGTCCTCACCTAGGTCACAGGTTCGGTCTTTGATGACCTGCTCATACAGAGGGATGGCCTCAACGAAGCGGCCCGCTAAGCAGTATGTGTGTGCGAGGTTGTTGCGTGCAGCAGATGTCTTTGGATGCTTGTAGCTGTACGCACGGGTGTAGTCGATGAGAAGGATCTCGTACTCGGTGATGGCCTCATCGAGGCGGCCAGCTAACCGGTAGATGTATGCCAGGTTGTTGCGCGTGGCGAGTGTTTTGGGGTGGTTTTTTCTCAGGGTACGGGCACAGTCGGTGAGAAGGGTTCTATACTGGTCTATGGCCTCGTCGAGGCGACCAGCTGCCTGGTATGCTTTTGCGCGCTTATGACGCGAGGTAAGTGCATCGAGATTGCCGCTGTCTAGGACGCGGGTAAGCGCGTTGGGATCAGCGGTGTTTAGGATACGGGTGACTGCTGTGGGGACGTGTCCGTACTGGGTGGTAACTGTGTCTGGGCTGTCCGTGTCTTTGTCATCGTCGACGAGGTTGTTGCGCTCGGTGAGTGTGTCCAGGTGGTTTTCGCCCGTGCTGTGGGTCGGGTCTTTGGTGGTTTGCTGGTGGGAGACCTGTGTCAGTGCGGTGATTGTGCGCTCGAGTGCTGTGTGCTTGAAATCCGGTGACGCTGGTGCGAGCGTCAGGTACTCCTGCGCGATGCTACCCAGGAGCGCGTCGAGGTATTGGAGTTCGCCGGGGGCGTAGTTCTGGCGTGTTGAGGCTGATTGTACGAGAACGTAGTACCGGAATACCTCGGGCTTGAGTATTGCTTCACGTAGGGCGTTCTCGTCGTCGGCAAGGAGCGTGATGGTTTGCTTCACTGATGCCTCAAGATGATCGATGAAGCTATCGATGTGGGACCTGTCGTAGCCCGACTCAACGAGCTGTCCCTCGATTGCGTCTAGTCCAGCGCTTATCGAGTTTGTCAGGTGGTGACATGTCTGTGCGTCGCAACTACTAGGTATTTCAGCCGAAAGGCTGCGGGCCTGTTGGTAGAGGTCGTGCCCACCCTCAATTGAGTCGGCTGTGAAGCCAAATCCCGGTACTGTAACAATCGATGTCACGATGTTGGTCGTGATATTTAAAGCTGCCATCGCTGTGTTCATGCGCACAGTGTACTTGTTACAACAGGCGGGAATGACAACCGGAGAAAACTTGTTGCAGCTGGGACAAACATGACGGCAATCTGAATCTCATACGCGGTGTGATTGAACGATTCTTCGCGTATGAGGGTCCGGGTAGTGTGGTTTGCGGAAGGCCCCATTGCTGCGATTGTTGCAGACAACCCGACAGGTGCAAGTAACCCGCCTACGTGCAGCTGCGCCGATAACTGGTATCGGGAATCCGGCTCTTCCGAGTTGAGTGTGGGTGAGTGGGTGTTGGTCGGGGGTGCGGGTAGAAGTTGAGGTCCGTGATGATGAGCGGACTTCTACCCCTGCTGTCGTCAAGTGCCTCGGGCGGTGTCTGGCCCTACCTGCTGCTGTTCTGTGTCGCTTGATCGTTGTGATCGGTGTGATCTGCTCGTCGGTTTGGAGGGCTTCCATCTGATGAGCGTGACTCGCACCCCAGATGCTCTGGTGCTCGATGTTGAGTCGTGCAACCAGCTGGTTGACTGCCCTGGGTGTGGGCTGAATCGCTCAAGGTCATGGGCGTGTGGTGGTGGAGGTGATCGACGCGCCCTGGGCCGGGGTCCCGGTGCGGATCCGGTGGCACAATACGGCGATGGATATGCCGAGAACGCACCTGCGAGACGGTGACATTCCTGGAACGCAGAGAGAAGGTGTGCGCACCCCGGGCGCGTTTGGGCGCCCGGGCGATCCGCTGGGCGATCCGACAGTTGCGCTTCGAAGGGGCCACCATCGCTGGCCTGGCCCGACAACTGGCAACCACGTGGAATACCGTGTGGTCCCATATCAAGCCGTGCGATGACCCCGCCCGCTTCGCAGGGGTGCGGGTGCTGGGGGGTTGACGAGCACGTATGGCACCACCAGGACCGACGCCGACGAGACCCACACGTGCTCACCGGCATCGTGGACCACTCGCGGGGAGGATCATCCCCCAGCCCGCTTGTTGGATCTGGTCCCAGGAAGGTCTGGCACCGTGTATAAGACTGGCACCGCGCATGAGAACTGGCTAGAAGAGCGTGGCGAACAGTTTCGCTCCGGTATCCAGATCGCGACACTGGATCCCTTCCAGGGATACAAGAACGCCATTGACGATCAACTCCAAGACGCCACCAGCGTCCTCGATGCCTTTCACATCGTCAAGCTCGCCGGTGACGCCCTTGATGAGGTACGTCGTCGCGTCCAGCAAGACACGACCGGTCACCGCGGACGCAAGGGTGATCCCCTCTACCAAATCCGGCTTCTTTTGCGCGCCTCGCGTGATCGGCTCACGAAGCGTCAAAAGGAACGCCTCCGTGAGGCCTTCACGGCAGATGAGGCGCATATCAGTGTCGAAGTCGCCTACCTGCTCACCCAGCAAGTGCGCGAGGTCTTCCATCAAGACACACCCGCCCAAGGCCAACGCCTGGCCGCTCATCTCGTCGAGAGCCTACCAGCCTGTCCCATCCCTGAAATCGCCCGACTGGGTCGGACCCTACGCAAATGGAAGGACGCATTCTTGGCCTACTTCGACACCGGCGGAGCCAGCAACGGCCCCACCGAAGCCATCAACGGAATCATCGAATTGGGCAGACGCACCGCCAGAGGCTACCGCAACCCCACCAACTACCAACTCCGAATGCTCCTCATCGCAGGAGGCCTAGACGCCTCCACCCACACTTAACTCGGAAGAGCCATCAAAGGTAGTATTGGGCATGTTGAGGTCTTTCGGATGGACGGTGTAGGAATCTCCATCATCGAAAGACCTCGACCCCTACACAACCACGACACGCCGAACCCCACCCACCACACCTACACCCTCAAATGCGAAGAGCCCCTTAACTATGAGGATCGCCAATCTAGCTCTCACACAACGACCGTGCAAGCTCACCGAGCCGCAGAGCCTCTCTTGAATGGCCGCTCGCGCTTAAATGCTCACAAAGCACGAACCAGTCGTGCGCTGTGGACTGTTTGAATGGCAGGGGAAGAGACTGCCCAACGTAGCAAACCTTTTCATAAACTTGCAGGGCCTGTGAAAACTCCTCAAGTAGAAAATGCGTGTTGCCTAAGGATGTTCGACAATTAGCCAGAACAGTACTATCTGATTTCAATCGAGATGAAAGTTCATTCTCAAGCGATTCAAGAACGACCTTCGCTCTTTTGAAACGATGAAGGTTCATTAACGTGATACCAATGTTAAGGCGTACGTTGAACGCGTGGCTGTGATGCTCGCCATAGAAGACGTTGATCTCTTCGAGCAAAATTTCGTACTGTTTGAGTGCTCTCTCTCTTTGGCCTAATTGCGAGAAAGCCCAAGCTAGGTTCTCCCGATAAGATAGACTGTCAGTATGCTCCGGTGGGAGATATTCTTGGAATATGCATACGTTGCGATAGAGGAGCTCTAGGCCGAAATTTTGAAGCGCCTTGCTTCTCTGGTGAGTGCCTGAACTGATGTAGGCTAGTCCCAGCACATTCCTAGCATAGGAAATCGTAGTAATCTGAAAATAATCATGATTATCGATTTCAATGTTGGAAATGTGCTCTAGCATGCTTATCGCTTTTTGGAACGAATTGATATTACAGTATGCGAAGCCTAGTTCTGCAAGTATGGAAATTGTGTGAATGTGGATCTTTCCGAATTGATGCTCTATTTTTTTTCGGCATCTCTCAAGAATAGTAATGGCTTTGTTGGGCTGGTGATCCATTAGCAAGCAATGTGCTTGTTCGCGCCGAAAAGAGACTTCGCTAACCAGCTGCTCTCGACTAATTCGCGATATTCGACCGATCGCCTGGGAGTAGTGGCTAAGAGCTAATTCGTGATGTCCGGCGAAACGAAGAATGTTTGCGTAATATGCATGTAATCTAGAGCGCGTCGACTTATCCCCGCATCGCTTAATTGCAAGAAGTGCTGCCTCGTCTAGATGTAGTGCCTCTGGTTGCTGGCAGGTTATATCGGCTGCCTGGAGCACGGATGCCAGATGACTTTGCAGACCCGCTCTGGAAAAATAATTAATCGAATAGTCTTGGTTTGACAAAGCAATGTACTGTTCGATGCACTGTTGTGTTAGAGTGCGCACTTCCGAATAGCGTTCAACTCCACTAATCGTGACATCGATATCGATCAGTGTTTTTGCCGCAAGATCACAGGCGTGAAATATGTCGATCCCTAAAGAGTTCCAATTGTTGCGGAGAATATGAGCGTGGAGCCGATGTATGCTGGATATATTTCCGTCGTCTGATTCATTGATAATGGTCGAGTCTACCAACCTCTTGTAAGTACGAGTTGCAATTGTGTTCATTTCCTGAGTTATCCATCTACTCGGTATGCCGCTTGCAGAGAGATAGCATAGGGAGCTGAGTTGTCGTACTGCTTCAGCTCGTTCTTCTGTGTTCATTTTATAAAGGAGATCGCTGATGCTGTTTAGAAATATCTTGTCAGCTGGTTTATCATGGCTTGCGCCGGCGATTGGTTTAAATAATTCATCACCTTGCATGGTGGTAAGTTTTGTGAAATATCTTGAAAGTGATAGTGTGGGATCGTCACGGATTGTTGCCCCAATCTGGCCGATCGTGAGGGGTAGGCCACCTGTGTATTCAATAATTTTAGTGGCGTACACTGTATCGTGCTCTGCGGTAATGTCGGTAAGGAGCTTGACTGCAGTGTCTTTGTCGAATTCGGTTAGCTTGTATGTTGTCCATCCGGCGTAGTCATCCCAACCTTTATCTGAACGTGTTGTTATCAATAGTGAGATTAGATCTGAGTTGGGAATATAATTTACCATATTTTCGATATGGTTGACATTGTCGTAGATTAATAGGGAGTGACCGTCGTAGTAGTTCGGAATGTTGCTAAACAGTTGTGATATTGAGTATTCTGTATCAGCCTCCGGCTCTTCAAGTAATCCGAGCTGTCTCCCCAATGAAATAAGCGACTTTCTTAGTTGTGCAGGTGAGGAAGCGTCGAGCCAAGCGACTAGTGCCCACTTGTCTGCAAAATGGTGTCTAAATGTGTTCGCGACGTTGCACGCCATCTGCGTCTTTCCTGAACCAGGTGGCCCAATGATAACTATGTGAGCGCCAGTTTGAGCGTTGATATCTTTAGATATTTTTGCTTCAATTGACTCTGTCTCATCGCTGAGATGGCGTTGAGTGTAGTATTTTGCAATCTGTGGAAAGTGTCCAAATAGGACACCTTGGGCTCGGTCTTTGGAAGTGGGAATAGTTGAAGGTGTGCCGGATGTTATATTTACGTTTTCGTGGGAACTAATTCTGTCAAGTGTTTCAATTATATCGTCAAGTGCTTCGTTAGTGTAATTGGGTGTGCGCTTTATATGCGTTGAGTATACCGTGGCGACCGTATCGACTAGTTGAGAGTAGTATTCCTTCTCTAATTCTGTCAGTGTAGTTTGCTTGTCAATGGTGTTTTCAATTAGCCATGTTCGAAACGATTCCGGGTGGATTGTAGCCCTGCGAAGGTCAGCGCGGTTTAGTTCCAGTCGCTCGAGGTCATTCGCGAGCTTTTCGCTAACTGTATTCGTGATTTCCTCCGGTAGGCCGGTCTGTTGTGTTTGTCGTTTGTAATTCTTTATGAATGACTTTTTCGTAGACTTGAGCGCCTTCGTTAGTTTCTTTTCGAGCTGTTTATCCAACTTATGGCTGGCGTAGACATTCCGGCCGAACTCGGTCGCTGAGAGAAGCGATTCGAATAAGTCTGCTTGAGTCTCTCGACCGCGCAGCCGCAGTATGAGGATTGTTCCATGAAGGAATGTCGCTAATGCTTCTTCTGCTAGTGCCTGTTTCGTAACCATTCTCACAGTATATACTCGGCCCCATGCCTTGTCAGGTTGCTTAGGTCGTGTTTGACACGTGGGGCCGGAAGCCTTCGCTTCCGGCCCCACACCGTGCCTGTCTGTCTGTTTGTCAGCGCGCGCTTGCTGTGCCCGAACGCGCGCCCGAAGGAAACATCAGAGCGCGAGGTGCTCAGGCCTCGTGAATGCGCTCCTCGACGACGTCCTCGCCGGCGACGAGCTTGCCGGAGGCGCCCGCGCCCAGCTGCTCCATCGCCAGGCGGCCCACCATCTGCTGGTTCGTCGTCGTGCGCTGCGACCGCGCACCCGACAGGAAGCTGAAGAACCAATTCACCAGCGTGCCCACCTGCGACTTGAAGCCGACGATGTACAGCAGGTGCAGGAAACACCAGGCCACCCACGCGGTGAAGCCCGTCAACTTCGTGTTGCCCATCTTCACGACCGCCTTGAAGCGCGCGATCGTCGCCATCGACCCCTTGTCGTTGTAGACGAACTCGGTGGCCTTCGGGGTGCGACCGGCCAGGCGCGCAGCCACTGTATCGGCGGCGAAGCGCGCGGACTGGATGGCACCCTGCGCGACGCCGGGCACGCCCGGGAACGCCATCATGTCACCCAGCACGAAGATCTCGGGGTGCCCGGGCAGAGTCAGGTCCTTGTTGACGGTGACGCGGCCCGCGCGGTCCACCTCGGCACCCGTGGCCTCGCCGAGGGCCCGGCCCAGCGGGCTCGCGGACACGCCCGCAGCCCACACCTTGCATACGGACTCGATCCGCTCCTCCTCACCGGACTTGTACTTCAGCGTCACGCCCTCGGCATCCACGTCGGTCACGAAGGCGTTCATCTTCATCTCGACACCCAGCTTGGCCAGCGCCTCCTCGGTCTTGTGTCCGAGCTTCTCGCCGAACGGGGGAAGTGGATGTTCGGCACCGTCCACCAGAATGACGCGCGCCTTCGTCGGATCGATCTTGCGGAACTCGCCCTTCAGCGTGTGAGAGGCGAGTTCGCGGATCTGCCCGGCCATCTCGACGCCCGTCGGACCCGCGCCCACGACGACGAAGGTCAGGAGCTTGTCCATCGAGGCCGGGTCTGTTTCGATTTCGGCCAGCTCGAACGCGCCGAAAATGCGGGCGCGCAGCTCAAGCGCGTCGTCGATGGTCTTCATGCCCGGTGCGAACACCGCGAAGTGGTCGTTGCCGAAGTAAGACTGGCCGGCGCCCGCCGCGACGATCAGCGTGTCGTATTCGGTCTGCTCGTACTTATTGTGGTTGCGCCACTTGACGACGCACGCCTCGACGTCGATCTCCTCGACGAGAGCCTGCAAGACCGTGACGTTCTTTTGGCGGCGCAGGATTTCGCGCGTGGTGGGGGCGATGTCGCCCTCGGAGAGGATGCCCGTGGCCACCTGGTAGAGCAGGGGCTGGAACAGGTGGTGCGACGTGCGAGCCAGGATGGTGATATCGGCGTCGACCTTCTTCAGTCGACGAGCAGCCGTGAGGCCTGCGAAACCAGAGCCGATGATGACGATGCGATGGCGGGACATAAGATCTCCTTCGATAAAGCAAGGCTAATCTTACCTAAATGTGGCTCGTGTAAATTGTGAGGTCTCGCGCACTCGTCTCTAGAGTCTTGACGCCATCAAAATCTCGGCAGCCGCAAGGGGATCGGGCTTGCCCGTGGGCGTCGTCGGCAGCTCGTCGACGACCGCGATCCGACGCACCTTCTCCCAGGGTGCCAGGGCCTCGCTCAGGGCCTCCGACAGTGCTTCGGCGTTCATCGACGAGGCCTGGGCGCGGCCCGCGGGTGAAGGAACGATGAGCGCGGCGACGATTTGCCCCCAGCGCTCGTCCGGCAGCCCCACGACGAGGGCATCGGACACCGTGTCCAGGGTTCGCAGCGCGCGCTCGACGGTGGGGGGAGCGACGAGTTCCCCAGCCGTGTTGATCATGCGGTGGGCTCGTCCCACCAAGTGCAGCCAGCCGTCCTCGTCGCGCGTAGCAAGGTCGCCGGTGTGCAGCCACTCCTCGCCGCGCACGACGCCGGGGCCTCGCACCCAGATCTCGCCCATCTCGCCGACGCCCGCCTCGCGCTCGGGGGTGGCCATCACCCGCAGGTCCACGTAGGGGAAGGGGACGCCCAGTGATCCGGCGGGCGCGCCGCAGTCGGGCGTCGCAACCGTTCCGGCCCCCGACGTCTCCGTCATGCCCCACACGTGGATCGGGGACAGGCCGACCGCTCGCATTGCGTCCGCCAGGTCCGCCGTCATCGCATCACCGCCGATCAGCGGGCGCGTCCACGAGGACAGGTCCCCTCCGCCGCGCTTGTACTCCTCGATGAGGGCGCGCACAATCGCGGGCACAGCAAACATCATCGAGATCCGATAGCGCCCAATCGCGTCCAGCACGCCGCGCGCGTCAAAGGAACCCGGGAAACCCAGTGTCACCAGCGTTCCGCCGCGCGTCCACACGTCCATCGACGTGCCGTTGAAGCCGCCGATGTGGCTGACGGGCGCGCATACGCCCACGACCGACGAGGTCGGCGCGTAGTCGAAGCCCTCACGGAAAATTCGTCGACCCCCACCACATGACCTCGTGGGTCAGCTCAACGGGACGAGGCGTGCCCGTCGACCCCGACGTGAACAGGACGGCCGCCAGCTCGCTCCCGCAGCGCGCGGGCGCGGTGCGCATCGGCGTCGCGCGATCCACCCAGGCAGCCAGGTCGCCAAACGACGCCCGGTGCAAGCCCAGCGGAAGCCAGGGCGAGCGCAGTGGGGGAGGAGGCCTCGTCGTGGAAGACCCACGAGGCCCCCACCTGCGCGCACATCGATGCGAGCGCGGAGGCGGGCATGCGCGGGGAGAGCGGAACCGTCACCGCGCGCAGCCACGAGGCCGCGACGTGCACGATGTAGTGCCACGGCGAATTTGCACCGATGACAACCACGCGCGTGCCCTCACCGATGCCCGCCTCCGCGAAGGCACGAGCCAGGCGAGCGACCGTGTCAACCGCCTCACGCACGCTCCACTCCTCGCCCGTCACCGCGTCGACCAGGGAGAGCCGCTCAGGGTGGCGGCGCGCTGAGCCGCCAGGAGCCCGCGCGGGCGAATAGTCGGGGGTCACGAGGCCGCGGCGGCCTTCGCGGCAGCCATGGCCGCGTGACGCTCCGAGCGCTCCTTCAGGCGAGCCAGCACCGACCCGGCCTCCTGCAGCGTCGAGCCGGAGTTCGCGATGTGTTGCAGCTGCTCGGGGATCTCGAAAGCCGCGGGCACGCATGCCCTTCGCCCACAGCAGGCCCGCGCGGTACGAGGAACGCACAAGGGGGCCGGCCATGACACCCAGCGAAGCCCATCTCCTCGGCCTCGGCGGCCATCTCCACGAACTCCTCGGGGTGCACCCAGCGGTCAATCGGGTGGTGCAGAGGCGAGGGACGCAGGTACTGCGTGAGCGTCAGCAGATCGCAGCCCGACTCGTGCAAGTCGCGCATCGCCGCGCTGATCTCCTCGCGCGTCTCGCCCATGCCCAGGATCAGATTCGACTTGGTGACCATGCCGCCGTCGTGGGCGCGCTTGATCATCGCGAGCGAGCGATCATAGTTGAAGGCCGGACGAATCTTCTTGAAAATACGCGGCACCGTCTCCAGGTTGTGCGCGAAAACCTGCGGGCCAGCCTCCACAACCATGTCGATGGAGTCAGCCTGACCGCGGAAGTCATCGACGAGGAGCTCCACACCCGTGCCCGGGTTGAGTTCGTGGATCAGACGGCACGTCTCGGCATACAGCCACGCGGCACCGTCGGGCAGGTCATCGCGGGTCACGCCCGTGATCGTCACGTAGCGCAGATCGAGGTCGCGCACGGACTCGGCGATACGACGCGGCTCGTCCTTGTCGTATTCGGTGGGACGCCCCGTCGCGATGTCGCAGAAATCGCAGCGGCGCGTGCACAGCGCACCACCCAGGAGGAACGTTGCCTCGCGGTCCTGCCAGCACTCGTAGATGTTGGGGCACCCGGCCTCGGCGCACACCGTGTGCAGGCCCTTCGCATGCGAGAGTGAACGCATGTCCTGGTAGTTCTCGCCGGCCTTCGCGGTCGTGCGAATCCACTCGGGCTTCTTCTCGATCGGCGTCTGCGAGTTGCGCACCTCGATGCGCAGCAGCTTGCGGCCCTCGGGATCGGGCAGTGTACTCATAGCGTTGACCTCGTCGTGTAGGAAACAGTAGCGGGCGGGGTTGCCAGACAGGGAGCGATGCGCTCCACCATGCGTGGGATGAGCTGAGTCGCGGCCTCGGCGACGGTCGTGTGGATGCCCTCCCAGGACAGGGAGGTCACGTCCGCGTCGGTCAGGCCGCAGGGGATGATCCCCTCGAAGGCATGGGCCGGGTCGATGTCCACGTTCAGGGCGACGCCGTGCAGGGTCGCGCCGCGCGCGACCTTCAGGCCGATCGCGCAGATCTTGCGGTCGCGGCGTCCCTCCTCGGTGAGCCACACTCCCGCGCGTCCTTCGATGCGGTGGACGGGCAGGCCCCAGGCCTCACGCACCGTGCCGATGACCGAGGCCTCGACCGCGCGGATCCACTGGACGAGATCCACCGGGTTCCTTCAGGCGCACGACGGGGTAGACGACGAGCTGACCCGGCCCGTGCCAGGTCGCCGACCCCGCGCGGTCTGTGCGGATCACGGGAATGGTCGTCGAGGGGATGTCCTGGGGCTTCGTGTGGCGCCCAGCCGTCCACGTGGGCGTGAACTGGGAAACGATCAGCGTGTCCTCGCCGCCTGCGAGGACCTCCTCGTGCAGGGAGCGCTGGAGCGCATCAACCTGCGAATAATCGACCAACCCTTGGTCGAGGAGACTCAAAATCTGCACGGATGTGATCATAGTCGCGGGCAGGGTCCCTTGCTTGTTGGGGGTCCGGTATGCTTATCGCATGCGATTGTCCTCTCATTCTTCCGAACCCGACGCCCCCGACTCAGCCCAGGCCTCGTGGCGCGTCCGCGACCTCATGGCCCTCATGGAGTCCTGGTACCCGCAAGCCACGGCGCAATCCTGGGATCGCGTCGGCCTGATCGTCGGCGACCCGGACGCCCCCGTACGCTCTCTTCTCCTGGCCCTCGACCCGACCGCCGCCATCGCCGAGCAGGCCGTCGCCGGACCGGATAGTGACGGACATCCCTACGACATGGTGATCACGCACCACCCGCTGCTCCTGCGCGGAGCGTCCTTCCTGCCGGTCACCGACCCGAAGGGAGCAGTCGTGACGCGGCTGATCCGTGCGGGTGTCTCCCTCTTTAACGCGCACACGAACGCCGACGTCGCCTGCGAGGGCGTTGCCACGGCGCTCGCCGACCTCATTGGCCTGCGCGACACCGTCCCGCTCGAACCCTGCGGCGTTGACGCCGAGGGACACGAGATCGGCCTGGGGCGCGTCGGGACCATCGAACCCACGACGCTCGGTGCCTTCGCCGACCACGTCGCCTCCGTGCTCCCCGCCGGCCCCACCGGCCTCCTCGTCGGAGGGGACGAGGCCATGGCCGTGTCCCGGGTCGCCGTCCTGGGTGGCGCGGGGGACAGTGCACTGGATGCGGCGCGCGCCGCCGGCGTTGACGTGTACCTCACGGCCGACCTGCGTCACCACCCAGCCTCCGAGCACCTCGAGGGCGGACGCCCCGCGCTGCTGTGCGGTTCCCACTGGGCGACAGAGTCCCCGTGGCTACCCGTCCTCGCCCGCCGGATCCGGGCGGCGGCCAGCGCTTCTGAAGTGGAACTTCGCGTCGAAGTCTCTACGATTGTCACCGAGCCATGGACCAGCTACCGAGTCACCCAGGGAGGACTAGCGTGAAAGCGACGCACACCGACCAGCTCGACCTTCTCGAGCTCCAGAAGCTTGACCAGAAGGAATCGGCGCTGCGCCACAAGCGCGACTCCCACCCCGCGCACGCGACCGTGCGCGAGTTCGCGGGCCGCGTCGCCGACCTGCAGCGCGCCGCCATCACTCAGAGCGCCCTCATCGCGGACACCACCCGCGAGGTGACCCGCATCGAGGACGAGATCGCCAAGGTGAGCGAGCGCCGCAAGCGCCAGCAGAGCCGCATCGACAACAACCAGGTGCCCCTGCGCGACATTTCCGCCATGGAACACGAGATCGCCCAGATGGATCGCCGCCTGGCCAAGCTCGAAAACGACCAGGTGGACGCCGAGGAGCGCGTCGAGGCCGCACGCGCCGCGCAGGAGAAGATGAAGGAAGAAGCTCAGGCCATCGCCGCCGACATTGAGCGCCTCAAGGCCGAGTTCCAAGCCGACGTCGCCGAGGCCGACGACGAGCTGCGCAGCGTCATCGCCGCGCGCCGAGCGCTGGCTGAGCGTCTCCCGCACGCCCTGCTTGAAGAATACGAGGAGGCGCGCCGCCGCAACGGTGCCCTCGCCGTCATCGAAGTGCGCGACGGCTACGGTATCGGCGTGGCCGCCGACCTCAGCCCGATGGAACTCGAACGCATCCGCCTGACGCCCCGCCGACGAGCTGTACCTGACCGAGGACACGTCCCAGATCGTCGTGCGCACGGCGGCGAACACGCCGCGCTGAGGCTCAGGCTCGAACCGCGTAGACATCCGCCAGGTAGAAGCCCTGCCTGCTTGTCGTGACCGTCACCCGCACCCGGGTGGCGGTCACGGGCTTATCCAGGGTAATAATGCGACGGTAGCCCACGCAATGAACGCGAGCGATCTCCTGCTCAGGGCTGCCCTCCACGCACGCGCTCACCACGGCCTCGTCGATGCGCTGGCCCTGCGCGATGTCCTCCTCGAGTACCACGGCACTCACCGTGTGCGGCGCGTCGAAGCGTAGCGTGACGACGTTGCCCTCGTCCTCGCGGAAGGCGTCGACGCGGCGCGTGCGGAAGTCCGCGATCTTTTCGCCGAGTCGTGCAAGGACCTGCACGTCGGCATCTGCGAGAAGGCCGTCGCGGTTCGGGGGAACGTTCAAGAGGAAGGTTGCGTTGCCGCCGACCGAACCCTTCCAGATCGCGAACAACTCATTGACGCTGCGCACCTGGGAGTCTTCGACGTCGTGGTGGAACCAGCCTGTGCGCGTCGAGGTGTTGACCTCCGCGGGGTACCACGCCAGTGGACCGGAGTAGTCCGCCAATGCCTCGCGCGACCCCAGGTCCTCGTCGCCGGAGGCCACCTGTCGGGAGAATTCGCCGTCGTCGGCCTTCTGCGATTTTTCTGCGGTGCGTTCGGCCTCGCGCAGAGAAGCGGGAACGACCGACCATTCGTTGGCTCGAACGGAGCCTGCCTCGTTGCCACACCAGCGCACGTCCGGGCCGCACACGGAGATAACCGCCTCGGGTGCCAGCGCGCGGACCGTGTCGTAGATGCGCTGCCAGTCATAGACCTGCACTTTGCCGTTGGGGCCCTCGCCGCATGCGCCGTCCAGCCACACGGAGAAGACAGGTCCGTAGTGGGTGAGCAACTCGATGAGCTGGTTGATGTAAAAGTCGTTGTAGGGCTCGCCCTGGCCATACGTCGGCTCCGTCATGTCCCAGGGAGACAGGTACACGCCGAACTTAGGCCGTGACGCGCCGCCGCGTCAGACACCTCGCGCACGAGGTCGCCCTTTCCCACCCTTCCACGGGGAGGAGGCGACAGAGTGCCTGGTGTAGGCCGACGGCCACAAGCAGAACCCGTCATGGTGCTTGCACGTGAGGATCACGCCGGTCATGCCAGCGCTCACGAGCGCGCGCATCCACTGATCGACATCGACGTTTTCCGGGTTGAACAGCGCGGGATCCTCGTGGCCCTCGCCCCACTCGCGGTCCGTCATCGTGTTCATGCCGAAGTGGATGAACGCGTACATCTCCATCTTCTGCCACTGGAGCTGACGGTGGGTGGGCCGAATGTTGGCCAGGTAGTCCTCGTTGATCATGCCTATGGTTTCCGCTTTGATGGCCGGTGCATCGGCCGGGCCTGCACCCTGCAGGTTCCTGACAAAGGATAGCCCAGCGGTTAATTGGTCACCAGCGTGAGCGCGCGCGTCGTGCCGCCCTGTTTCGCCTTCTTTTCCGGCCCGAATTCGACGTCGATAACGCGGTGCTCGGCTCCCGCGAGCGTCGTGCAACGTCACCGAGCGCGCCGCATCCGTCAGCGCCTGCTCACACTCGGTCGTCTCGCTTGCCGAATACCCTCCCGACGCCAGGAGCATGCCCGTCACCGCGCCCCGCCAACGCTTGGCATCGTGGGAAATCACCGAGCGCTTACCGTCAGCCTCGCGCACGACGCGCAGCTCCCACACGCGCGCCCACGGTGCCTTGCACGCAGCCCGGTAGGGACCCGAGCGCGCGTCGATGACGACCTGTCCTGCTGCCTCCTCGCGCAGAGCCTCATCCAGGCGCGGCGCCCACCACGTGGACAGGACGCCGAAACCGGGCAGAGACACGCCCATCGCCAGCCGGTGATCGGGCACGACGTCGGCGGGGGAGAGGACCCCAAAGAGGCCGGAAAAAATGGAGATCACGCCCGCGCCCGCACTCTCCCAGGCACGTGGGGTGACGGCCTCGATGGCTTCGAAGAGAACGCCCGTGAACAGGGACGAGGCCGGGGCGCAGGGGGCGCTCATCAGTGCCTCATTGACGGACAGGTCGATGCGTGCGCCAACCTTGAGCGTAGCCGCCGCTTCCGGCCCCGACCCCAGTGCAACCAGCGCCTCGGCGACGCTGCGCCGATCCGGTGTCAGACACGGGCGGGACAGAGATTCCAGCGATAGAGAGGGGCCGCAGGCGGGCGCGTTCTTCCCCTCCGACGGGGGCAACCAGATCAGCATGGAGCCACCCTATCGCGCCGCGAGCACCAGGCGCGCTAGAATCGGTGCGGATCTGTCGGCTGGGCGACCGCGCGCGGAAACGCTCGAGGAACGTCCGGGCTCCACAGGGCAGGGTGATGGCTAACAGCCACCCGGGGTAACCCGAGGGACAGTGCCACAGAAAACAAACCACCTCCACGCTTTCGTGGCGGTAAGGGTGAAAAGGTGAGGTAAGAGCTCACCAGCGGCGCGGGTGACCGCGTCGGCTCGGTAAACCCCACCCGGAGCAAGACCGAGCAGCAGGCAGGGCGGCCCGCCCAATGCCTGCGGGTAGGTTGCTGGAGGCCGTTGGTAACGACGGTCCTAGATAGATGGTCGCCACCGCGAGACCGGTAACGGTGCGCGGGGACAGAACCCGGCGTATAGGCCGACAGATCCAACAGAGTGACCCCGACGCGCGTCGGGGTCACTCTGTTTATCGGTGCGGGCCGGCGGTCGCAGCCGCTACGGGTGTCCTCTCAGGAGTTCTGCGCCGCGTAGTAGGCTGCACCCACGATGCCAGCCGTGTTCAGCAGCTTCGCGGGAATCATCGGGGTCTTCAGTTTCAGCAGCGGCATGAACTTCTCGTGGTTCTCCGACACGCCGCCGCCCACGACGAACAGATCAGGGGTTGAGCAGGAACTCCACGTGGCTGTAGTAGCGCTGCAGGCGCTGCGCCCACTGCTCCCAGCTCAGGCCCTGGAGGGTCTTCTGGCCCGAGGATGCGTTCTTTTCGGCGTCGGTGCCATCGATCTCCAAGTGGCCCAGTTCCGTGTTCGTCAGCAGCGTGCCGTTGACAATGATCGCCGAGCCGATGCCCGTGCCCTGCGTGGTGAACACGATGACGCCGTCGCGCCCTTTCGCCGCGCCGTACGCGACCTCCGCGATGCCGGCTGCGTCCGCGTCGTTGAGGGCAACGACCGCGCGACCCAGGTGGCGCTCCATGAGAGCATCCACATCGACGTTGACCCACGACTGATCCAGGTTCGCCATGTAGGGGATCACGCCGTTAAAAACGGGGGCGGGGAAGGTGACGCCAATCGGAACGCCAATCTTCACGTCGAGCTGGTCGATGACCTCGCGGCACACTGTTGCCACGGCCTCGGGTGTGGCCGGATTGGGGGTCGGGATGCGGATCTGATCGCCGATGTACTCCCCGGTCTCCAGATCTACCAGTGCGCCCTTCACGCCGGATCCGCCGATGTCGATGCCGCAAGCGACCTGAACCATGACCCCTCCTCGGGTAACGTGTGTCGGTTTGAATGCGGGCTGCTAGTGCCCGTCGTCTCTGAATTGTAATGGACGCCACCGGGGGAAGTGCAATCCGTTTACGAGATGGGAACAGCCCGCGTCGAATCGTGAGATACGACGCGGGCTGCGGTGCGTTGAAAGACTCAGGGGAGGGTCAGAATCTCCGCCCCATCCTCGGTCACGACGATCGTGTGCTCGAACTGCGCGGTGCGCGAACGGTCGGCGGTGACGATGGTCCAGTTATCGTCCCATTGCTCCCACTCGACCGTGCCGAGGGTCAGCATAGGTTCAATCGTGAAGACCATCCCCGGTTCCATCACCGTGTTGTAGGCGGGAGCTGCATCGTAGTGGGGGACGATCAGGCCCGAATGGAATGCCTCACCCACGCCGTGACCCGTGTAGTCACGCACGACGCCGTACTCGAAACGCTTCGCGTAAGCCTCGATGACGCGGCCGATCACATTGATTTCGCGGCCCGGACCCACGGCCTTAATGCCGCGCATCATCGCGTTCTTGGTGCGCTCGACGAGCAGGTGCGATTCCTCGTCCACGGTGCCGACCTCGAACATGGCGCAGGTGTCGCCGTGGACGCCGTCCTTGTAGGCGGTGATGTCAATGTTGATGATGTCGCCGTCTTCGAGCGGGCGGTCGTCGGGGATGCCGTGGCAGATGACCTCGTTGATCGAGGAACAGATGGACTTCGGGAAGCCCATGTAGCCCAGGCACGAGGGGTAGGCGTCGTGGGCGATCAGGTACTCGTGGCCAATGCGGTCGAGTTCCTCCGTGGTCACGCCCGGCGCAATAGCCGCACCGACGGCCTCGATGGCACCGGCGGCGATACGTCCGGCCTCGCGGATCTTTCGCGATCGTCTCGGGAGTCTTGATGTCCGAGGCGGTCACGCGTTCGGGACCGTCGTGGAACATGTACTCGGGGCGTTCGATGTGCTCAGGGCACGGCGCGCATCGGCGAGACGCGTCCGGGCTTCAGCGTGCCCAGCGGCGCGCGGCGTGCAAGTGGCGATGCTTCCATGTGTGCTTCCTCCTGCTAGTGGGCGAAGTCAGTCGTTCTTGTAGTTCTCGGGTCCGGGGAAGCTGCGTTCGCGCACGGAACCGACGTAGTCGGAGGCGGCCTCGTGCAGCGCCTGACCGAGCTGGCCGAACTTACGCACAAACGAGGGCGTCCAGTCGGAGTATCCGGCCATGTCGGACCACACCAGGACCTGACCATCGGTGTTCGGACCGGCACCGATGCCGATCGTCGCGATGGACAGCGTCTGCGTGAGCTCCGTGGCGATAGCGGCGGGCACCATCTCGAAGACGACGGCAAAAGCGCCGGCCTCCTGGACGGCGAGGGAGTCGCGGCGCAGCTGGTCGGCACCGTCGCCTCGTCCCTGCATGCGTGGGCCGCCCAGCGTGTTCTCGGACTGAGGGGTGTAGCCCAGGTGCGCGCACACGGGGATACCTGCCGCGGTCAGCGCGGCGATGATATGCGCGCGGGCTTCGCCGCCCTCGAGCTTGACGGCGTGGGCACCGGCCTTCATGAGGCGGGCGGCGGATGCAAAGGCATGCTCGGGGGAGTCCTCGTAGGTGCCAAACGGCAGGTCGGCAACGATCATGGCGCGCGAGGTTGAGCGTGCGACGGCCGCCGTGGCGCGTTCCATGTCCTCCAGCGTGACAGGCAAGGTGGAGGAGTGTCCCCAGGATGACGTTGCCCAGCGAATCACCGATGAGCAGCATGTCGACGCCAGCGGCCTCGAGGATGGGCGCGGTGAGTGCGTCGTAGGCAGTCAGCATCGTCAGGGGAATGCCCTCGGCCTTGGCGCGCGCGATGTGCTGGACACGCACGCGTCGGGCGTTAAACAGGGGAGGGTTCGAGGACGAGGCCGGGGCCGCGCCTTCGGGGTTCGTAATGTGAGACATGGATTTCCTGTCTGGAGACGACGGGTGCGCTCGCGCGCATTCACGCCTCCCAGGGTAGCGCGGTGGCGGACCCGGTGAGCTGTGAGGATGTGCGAACGGGTAAGATGGAATGCGGTGCGCGTGATGCGCGCAGTAATGCCCCCAGTAGGAAAGAAGAAGGAAGCAGGACATGGCTGGCAATGCCCCTGACCTTGATCCTCTCGATGAGGCCGCCGTCGACGCAGTGCGTGCCCAAGGCCTCGTCGATATTGAAGAAGCGGATTCGCTGGACGCCCTCAAGGCCGTCCGCGCCGCGCTTCTCGGAGATCAAGCCCCGCTCGTGACCGCGAACCGCACGATCGGTTCGCTCGAGCCCTCGAAGCGTGGTCTGGCTGGTAAGAACCTCGGACAGGCGCGCAAGGCGCTGACCGAGGCCCTCGACGCTCGCAAGGAGATCCTCGCTGCCGAGCACGAGGCCCGCATGCTGGTCGAGGAATCAGTGGACGTCACGGTCCCCACGCGCCGCCGCGCCGCCGGTGCGCGCCACCCCCTGGAGACGCTCATGGAAGAGGTCGCTGACTTCTTCGTTGCCATGGGCTGGGACATCGCCGAGGGTCCCGAGATCGAGCACGAGTGGTTCAACTTCGATTCGCTCAACTTCGACATCGATCACCCTGCCCGCCAGATGCAGGACACCCTCTACATCGACGGGCGTTCTGCTGGCGGTGAGAAGGAGGAGGACGGTCACCTGGTGATGCGCACGCACACCTCGCCGGTGCAGTCCCACTCGATGCTCAGTCGCGGCGTTCCGCTCTACATTGCCTGCCCGGGTAAGGTCTTCCGCTCCGACGCCCTGGACGCGACGCACACGCCCGTGTTCCACCAGGTCGAGGGTCTCGCGGTCGACAAGGGCCTGACGATGGCGCACCTCAAGGGCGTCCTGGACCACTTCGCCAAGGCCATGTTCGGTCCCCGAGGCGAAGACCCGCCTGCGTCCCTCCTACTTCCCCTTCACCGAGCCCAGCGCCGAGATGGACCTGTGGTTCCCCCAGAAGAAGGGCGGTCCCGGCTGGATCGAATGGGGCGGCTGCGGCATGGTCAATCCCAACGTCCTGCGCGCCAACGGTATCGACCCCGAGGTCTACTCGGGCTTCGCGTTCGGCATGGGTATCGAACGTACGCTGATGCTGCGTCACGGCATCGCTGACATGCACGACATCGTCGAGGGAGACGTCCGTTTCTCCCAGCAGTTCGGCATCAATGGAAGGGGAAACTGACATGCCTATGGTTCCGCTGAGCTGGCTGGCCGACCACGTCGACGTCGTTGACGGCACCGACGCCGAGGCGCTGGCCGCCGCCCTGGTCAAGGTCGGCCTCGAGGAAGAGGAAATTCATCCCGCCCGCGTCATCGGCCCCCTCGTCGTGGGCCGCGTCCTGACGCGCGTGGAGGAGACCGCCTCGAACGGCAAGGTCGTCAATTACTGCCGCGTGGACGTGGGCGAGTACAACGATGCCCCCGGCACGGGCAAGGAACCCTCGGAGCTGCCGAGCCGTGGCATCATCTGCGGTGCGCACAACTTCGACGTCGACGACCTGGTGGTCGTCTCGCTGCCGGGTGCCGTGCTACCGGGTGACTTCCAGATCGCCGCGCGTAAGACCTACGGTCACATCTCCGACGGCATGATCTGCTCCGCACGTGAGCTGGGTCTGGGGGAGGACCACGACGGCATCATCGTGCTGCCCAAGTACTTCCCGGACCGCGAGATCCCCGCCGTCGGCACCGACATCGTGTCCTGGCTGGGTCTGGGCGAGGAAGTCCTCGAGATCAACGTGACCCCGGACCGCGGCTACTGCTTCTCGATGCGCGGCATCGCGCGCGAGTACTCCCACTCGACGGGCGCAGCCTTCCGCGACCCGGGTCTGCCGGGTGTTATCGCGGCTGAGCCGCCCGCAGCCAACGCCGACGGCTTCCCCGTGGTCTTTGCTGACGACGCGCCGATCCGCGGTCGCGAGGGCGTTGACCGCTTTGTCGCGCGCATCGTTCGCGGCACGAACCCCGCCGCGCCGACCCCGCGATGGATGGTCGAGCGCCTCGAGGCAGCCGGTATGCGTTCCCTGTCGCTGCCCGTCGACATCACGAACTACGTCATGCTGGATCTGGGCCAGCCGATGCACGCCTACGACCTGGGCGCGCTGGCCGCGCCGATCGTCGTGCGTCGCGCACGCGCAGGTGAATCGCTCGTGACCCTGGACGATGAGAAGCGCGAGCTGGATGAGCAGGACCTGCTCATCACCGACTCGCCCCAGGGTGAGGGTTCTCGCATCATCGGTATCGCTGGCGTCATGGGCGGTGCCTACTCCGAGGTGGAGGAGGGAACCACGGACATCCTGTTCGAGGCCGCCCACTTTGACTCGGTGTCTATCGCGCGCAGCGCCCGCCGTCACAAGCTGCATTCCGAATCCTCCAAGCGCTTCGAGCGTGGCACCGACCCGCAGCTTCCTGCGGTGGCTGCCCAGCGTGCTGTCGAGCTCCTCATTGAATACGGCGGCGGCACCGTCGATGAGGGTGTCACCGACGTGGATCAGCGCGTCGACGCGACCGTCATTTCGCTGCCCGTGGGCGAGGCCCAGCGTCTCACCGGCGTCGCTCACAGCCCCGAGCGTATCGCTGAGCTGCTGACGACGGTCGGCTGCCTCGTCGAAGGTCCGGTGAATGACGTCTTCACGGTGACCGCCCCCTCGTGGCGTCCCGATCTGACGCTGCCTGCCGACCTGGTCGAAGAGGTCGCACGCCTCGACGGCTACGACAACATTCCCGTTGTCATGCCGACCGCCCCGGCGGGCCACGGTCTGACAACAGCGCAGAAGGCACGCCGTCTGGCCGCCGCTGCGCTGGCCGACGGCGGCCTCGTCGAGGTCGAGTCCTACCCCTTCGTGTCCGACACGTGGGATCGCCAGGGTATCCCCGCGGATGATCCGCGTCGCGAGGCCCTGCGCCTGCGCAACCCGATGGCGGACGATTCCCCGTGGCTGCGCACCTCGGTGCTCGACACGCTCCTCGACGTCGCTGGCCGCAACGTCTCGCGCTCCAATGCGGACGTCGCCCGTCTTCGAGATCGCCAAGGTTGCTCGTCCCCACGGCACCGTCCCCGCGCCGCTTCCCAGCGCGCAGGAGCGGCCCTCCGACGAGGTGCTCGCCGCGCTGGAGGCAGGTATTCCCGCCCAGCCCTGGCATATCGGCGGCGTCCTGACCGGCGCGGCCGAGGCTGCAGGTGTCGTGTCGAATCCGCGCGCCTACGACTGGGCTGACGCCCTCGAGTACGTGCGTCGTGTCGCCTCGGATCTGGGCGTGCGCGTCGAGGTGACCCGCGCGTGGATGGACCACGTTCCCGCGCACAAGGGTGCCCCGATGCCCGCTCCCGCTAGCGATCCCGCGGACGTGGCCCCCTTCCACCCGGGCCGCGTCGCTCGCGTGTTCGTGCGCGCCGGTCGCGACCTGGTGGACGTGGCGCTCGCCGGCGAGCTTTCGCCGGCGACCTGCCGCGCCTTCGGCCTGCCCGCTCGCTCCTGCGCCTTTGAGATTGACATGGATGCGCTGATCGCGCACATGAGCGCCGATCCGATCCAGGTCAAGGGCGTCTCGACGTTCCCGCTGGCTAAGGAAGACATCGCGCTCGTGGTGCCCTCCGACATCTCGGCTGCACGCGTCGAGCAGATCGTGCGCCAGGGGGCTGGCCCGCTCGCCGAGTCCGTCACCCTCTTCGACATTTACGAGGGAGACCAGGTGCCCGAGGGTTACCGTTCGCTCGCCTTCGCGCTGCGCCTGCGCGCCGCCGACCACACGCTGACCGCCAAGGAATCCGAGGCCGTCCGCAAGCAGGTGGTCACGAAGGCTGCCAAGGTCCTCGGAGCCTCGCTGCGCGCCTGACATACTCAGCAGAAGGCCGGTTGAATCTCACGTGTGGTGCCCCACTCATTTGGGGCGTTGCACCCGCAGATTCGACCGGTCTTCGCTTTAGTATGGGCCTATGCACATCCTTGTAACTGCAGCATCAAAGCACGGGGCGACGGATGAGGTCGCCGACGCCATCGCCAAGCGCATTGAAGCGAGTGGCATCACTGTCGACCGTCTTGCGCCGGCCGATGTGACCTCCGTCGAGGGATATGACGCCGTGATTGTTGGCTCGGCTGTCTACATTCTCCAGTGGATGCCCGAGGCGCACGACTTCATGGAGCGCTTCAAGGACGATCTGCCCGTCGGACAGGTGTGGGCCTTCTCCGTTGGCATGAATGGCGTTCCCAAGCACTCGGAGCAGGATGGCACGCGCGTCGGCCCGCTGCTCACACACGTGCGCTGCCGCGAGCTGCATACTTTCCCGGGCCGTTACAAGCCCTCTCTGCTGTCCCTGCGTGAGCGTTCCGTCGCGCGTTTGGCCGGCGTTGTCGAGGGTGACTTCCGTGACTGGGACGCCGTTGATCAGTGGGCTGACAAGATTGTCGAGGCTCTGCAGGGCTGACGCTGTCAGGTGCTGAGCGGGTGAGCGACGCGACTCACCCGCTTGCACACTAATATGCATATGAATGTATAATCATGCATATGAGTCCAGCAGCAGCGTTCCCCAGCACCAAGAGTGCCAGGCATGAAATGATCCGCGACCTCCTCGCCTCCGAGTCAATCGGCAGCCAGGAAGCCCTTCGATCCCGCCTGGCCGAGCGGGGCATCGACGTTACCCAGACGACACTCTCACGCGACCTCATGGACCTGCGGGCCACCAAGGTGCGCAACGCCTCGGGCGTGCTCATCTACACCGTGCCCGACCATGACGGAGGTGCGACCCACGACGCTGAAGCGGCCAATGTTCGTCTCGCCCGCTGGTGCCAGCTCCTGCTCGTCACCTCCGTGAAGGTCGATAACCAGCTTGTACTGCGCACGCAGGTCGGAGCCGCGAACCTCCTCGCCTCCTCCATTGACGCCGTGCGGCGCGACGAGATCGCCGGAACGATCGCAGGCGACGACACGATCCTCGTGATCTGTCGCTCGAGTGAGGACGCGAGCGCAATCGAACGCATGCTCCTCGCCCTCGCGGAACCCGCTGCGCTCCCCGACAACTAGCCCCGGCCTCGTCCCGACGAGCGGGCACACGAACCTACGAAACCCCATTTGGAAGGAATCCACATGTCGAGCAAAGATCGCGTTGTTCTGGCCTATTCAGGCGGCCTGGACACCTCTGTCGCCATCGGATGGATCGGAGAGCAGACCGGCCGCGAAGTCGTGGCCGTCGCCGTCGACGTCGGCCAGGGCGGCGAGGACCTCGAGGTCATCCGCCAGCGCGCGCTCGACTGTGGAGCTGTCGAGGCTTACGTCGCCGACGCCCGCGACGAATTTGCAAGCGAATACTGCATGCCGGCCCTGAAGGCCAACGCGCTCTACGAAGGCAAGTACCCGCTCGTTTCTGCGCTGTCGCGCCCCGTCATCACCAAGCACCTGGTCAAGGCCGCCCGCGATTTCGGTGCCACCACCGTCGCCCACGGCTGCACCGGCAAGGGTAACGACCAGGTCCGCTTCGAGGTCTCCATCACTTCGATGGCCCCCGACATGGACTGCATCTCCCCGGTGCGCGATCTTGCCCTGACCCGCGACGTTGCCATCGAGTACGCCGAGAAGCGCAACCTGCCGATCGAAACGACGAAGCACAACCCCTTCTCGATTGACCAGAACGTGTGGGGTCGCGCCATCGAAACCGGCTTCCTCGAAGACCTGTGGAATGCCCCCACCAAGGATGTCTATAACTACACCGACGACCCCACCTACCCGCCGCTGCCGGACGAAGTCGTCATCACCTTCGACAAGGGTATCCCTGTCGCTATCGACGGACGTCCCGTCACCCCGCTTGAGGCTATCCAGGAAATGAACCGTCGCGCCGGCCTCCAGGGCATCGGCCGCATCGACATGGTTGAGGACCGCCTCGTCGGCATCAAGTCGCGCGAAATTTACGAGGCCCCCGGAGCCGTCGCGCTCATCGAGGCCCACCAGGCCCTCGAGGCCGTCACCCTCGAACGCATGCAGCACCGCTACAAGCGTCAGCTCGAGCAGACGTGGGGCGAGCTGGTGTACGAGGCCCAGTGGTACTCGCCGCTCAAGAAGTCGATGGACGCTTTCATCGAGCACACTCAGCAGTATGTCTCCGGCGATATCCGCATGATCCTGCACGGCGGACGCGCGACCGTCAATGGGCGCCGATCAGAGTCCTCGCTCTACGACTTCAACCTCGCGACATACGAGACCGGCGATACTTTCGACCAGTCCTCCTCGCGCGGCTTCATCGACATCTACGGCTTGCAGTCCAAGCTGGCCGCTGCGCGTGATGTGCGCTTCGGTGTTGATATGGGGTACTGAGTACTCATTGAGGGTTCTCTCACAGGGAATGTTTCAGTTGTGTTTCAAGGGGTGGGAGCGTCGGCGACGACGCTCCCACCTCGCTTACTGTGTCGGTATGACGTATCAAGAGAGTGCGGCGATTGATGCTACGGCGGGCGTCGATCAGGATGAGGCCATGCACGAACGGATGATGCGCTACACGGTGGCAGGCATGTTTTTCGTCGGGTTCGCGGGTAAAGGTATTCGCGGCATCTTCGGCGACATCGGTTCTCTCGTTCCGATGCTCATTCTCCTCGCGGCCTTCGTCGTTCTTTTCCGCAGCTCCGGCCGCTCGCTGCTGCTGCGTCGTTTCCCGACGACGATCAGCATGTTCGTCCTGTGGTGCGCCGTGACGTGCATCTGGTCGATTGACCCGGCGCTGAGCGCCCAATACTGGGTGGTCCAATCGGCGCTCACCTTAGTGGCAATAGCCGTCTCCGTCGCTCTGCCGCTGACAGACCTGGTCGAGTCACTCATCTTGTCCTTCCAATGGATTATCGCGTCCTCCTTTCATTCTCGAGCTTGTGGTGGCCGTCATTGGTCGGGGACCCTTGGCGCCGCCCACCCTGTGGGGGAGAGGCCACCTGCCGGCATCCTCCTATTGGGTGGACGGGCGATTATTCGAGGGAGGCCCGATTCAGGGCTTCCCCGGTAACCGTAACCCGCTGGCCTTCATAGCGCTGCTGCTGGCTGTGTGCCTGGTGCTGCGCTGGATGCAGACCAGGCGCGCGCTGCCCTCCACGCTCGCGTGGCTCGCTGCGTGCGGCGTCACCTTGCTCCTCACGCAATCCGCGACAGTCGCTCTGTCTACCGCGGGTTGCTTGACTGTTGTCGTGGGCTTGGTCGTTCAGCGGCGCGTCCCCGTGCACCTGCGCCTGCGCGTCGTCGGTATCTTCACGGGGACGGGCATCATCGCGGCGGTTATTGCATTCTTTGCGCGGCATTGGATCGCCGATGCCTTTGGGCGTAGCCCGGACATGAGCGGGCGCTCCATCATCTGGCACTCCGCCGCGCCGCTCATCGCTGAGCGCCCGCTTGGGGGCTGGGGATGGTTTATTGGCTGGCCCACGTGGCTGGAACCATTCGCGGGCCTTGTGGTGCGTCAGGACGGAACATCGACGAACCAGGCTCACAATGCCTACGTGGAGGCGGCCCTGACGACAGGTTGCGTAGGCGCGTTCCTGGCGACGGCGGCGATCATCTGGACGTTGTTCCGCGTCGTCAAGGTCGCGGTCGCCCACATCGACGACAACCTGTGGGACGTCATTCCTGCCGTTCTGATGATCGCGATGTTCATCCAGTCCTTCACCGAATCCCGCCTTCTCTTCGAAGGCAACTGGATGCTCTTCGTCATCATCGCCACGTGGGTCAAGGTGCGCGGAGAGGTCCCCGTCGTGTGGCCGTCGGCGGCACGACAGTATCTCGAATACTCTTAGAGTCCAGAACGTTTATTCCCTTTGTCGACCTCGGGAGGTCCACCATGTCGCAGTCCGAAACGCACGTGTCCTTGTGGGGTGGCCGCTTTGCTGGTGGGCCGTCGCAGGCGCTTGCCGCGCTGAGTGTCTCGACCCACTTCGATTTCCGGCTTGCCCACGTCGACATCGCAGGCTCGCACGCGCATGCCGACGAGCTGCACCGCGTTGGTTTGCTCTCCGACCAAGAGTGTGCGGACATGCACGACGCCCTGTCGCGGCTCGACGCTGACGTTTCTTCAGGAGCCTTCGTTCCCAGCCCCGACGATGAAGACGTGCACACCGCGCTCGAGCGCGGCCTGATTGAGCGGGCGGGCGCGACCCTGGGCGGCAAGCTGCGCGCCGGACGCTCGCGCAACGACCAGATCGCTACCCTCATTCGCGTGTATCTGCGTGAAGAGGCGCGCCACCTGGCTGGTCGCGTTCTCGACATCGCTCAGGCCCTCGTCGGCCAAGCCGAGCGCGCGGGAGACGCCGTCATGCCGGGACGTACCCACATGCAGCATGCCCAGCCCGTCCTCGTCGCCCACCACCTGTTGGCCCATGTCTGGCCGCTCCTGCGCGACGTGGCCCGCCTGCGCGACTGGGACAAACGCGCCGCCATCTCTCCCTACGGTTCCGGCGCACTCGCTGGTAACACCCTCGGCATGGATCCGCGCCGCATCGCCGCGGCCCTCGGTTTTAGTGACTCCGTCGAAAACTCCATCGACGGCACCGCCGCGCGCGATGTCGTCGCCGAGTTCTCCTTCATCTGCGTTCAGATCGGCATCGACATCTCCCGCCTGAGCGAAGAGATCGTTATCTGGAACACCAAGGAATTCGGTTACGTTACGCTCGACGACTCCTACTCGACCGGCTCGTCGATCATGCCCCAGAAGAAGAATCCCGACGTCGCCGAGCTCGCGCGCGGCAAGGCCGGCCGTCTCATCGGCGACCTGACCGCCCTCCTCGCTGTCCTCAAGGCCCTGCCCCTGGCATACGACCGCGACCTGCAGGAAGACAAGGAACCCGTCTTCGATCAGATCGACACTCTCGACGTCCTGTGCCCCGCCGTCGCCGGCATGATCGACACGATGACCATCCACCTCGAGTGCCTCGCCGAGCTCGCCCCTCAGGGTTTCTCGCTGGCCACCGACATCGCTGAATGGCTCGTCAAGCGCGGCGTGCCGTTCCGCGATGCGCACGAGATCTCGGGTGCTTGCGTTCGCCTCGCCGAAGCCAGGGGAGTGGAACTCGCGGATCTGACCGATGCTGAACTCGCCCAGGCCTCGTCCCATCTCGACCCCGAGGTACGTTCCGTGCTCACCGTCGACGGCTCCGTCGGCGCGCGCCTGGGTCGCGGCGGCACCGCACCGGTACGCGTGGCCGAGCAGCTCGACGAGGCCCGGGCTGGCCTCGAGGATGCCTGGCAGTGGGCGGTCGCTGGGCTGCGCTAACGCCCCTGGCTGCGAAGCCGATACACTTACAACCACAACAACCCGTCAAATCCGCAAGGAAGGACAACTTTCGTGACAGACATTCTGGACGACCTGCAGTGGCGTGGGCTGCTCGCGCAGCACACCGACCTCGAGGCGCTTCGCGCACACCTGAGCGCCGGACCTGTCACCTTCTATTGCGGTTACGACCCGACGGCCCCCTCCCTGCACCATGGCCACCTCGTCCAGCTGATCGTCATGCGGCACCTGCAGCTTGCGGGCCACCGCCCGCTCGCGCTCGTGGGCGGAGCGACCGGTCAGATCGGAGATCCGCGTCAGAGTGGCGAGCGTCAGCTGCAATCCACCGAGGTTGTGCGAGGCTGGGCGGAACGCCTGCGTGCGCAGATCTCGAAGTTCCTCGACTTCGAGGGGCCCGCCGCCGCGCAGATGGTGAACAACCTGGATTGGACCCAGGAAATGAGCGCCATCGACCTGCTGCGCACTATCGGCAAATACTTCCGCGTGGGAACCATGCTCAACAAGGACATCGTCGCCCGTCGAATCGCGTCAGACGAGGGTATCTCCTACACGGAGTTCTCCTACCAGGTGCTCCAGGCCAACGATTTCCTTGAACTCTACCGTCGTCACGGCTGCACGCTCGAAACCGGCGGCAACGACCAGTGGGGCAACATGGTCGGCGGCGTCGACCTAATCCGTAAGGTTGAGGGTGTTGATACCCACGTCATGACCACGCCGATCATCACCAAAGCCGACGGCACCAAGTTCGGCAAGTCTGAGGGCGGGGCTATCTGGCTCGACCCGGAGATGATGACCCCCTACGCCTTCTACCAGTTCTGGCTGCAGGTGGCTGACGAGGACGTGGTCCGTTTCCTGAAGATCTTCACTTTCAAGTCGCGCGAGGAGATCGAAGCTCTGGCGCTCGAGGTCGCCGAGCGTCCTCACCAGCGTGCCGCGCAGAAGGCTCTGGCTGCCTCCGTCACGGAGCTGGTGCACGGTGCTGATCAGCTCGAGCGCGTTCTCGCTGCGACCCAGGCCCTGTGGGGCGGCGGTGACATCCGTGATCTCGACGAGGCTACCCTGGCCGTCGCGACCGCAGACCTTCCCCGTGCTTCTTTGACCCTGGGCGAGTCCACCGTCGCCGACGCTCTCGTCGCCCTGGGCTTTGAGAAAGGGCAAGACGGCCGCACGCCGCACCATTTCCTCCGGCGGTGCTTCCGTCAATAACGTGAAGGTCGAGGACCCCGAGGCTGTTTTCGGGGAGAATGATCTGCTCGCCGGGTGGTTTGGCTCTCATTCGCAAGGGACGCAAGAATCTCGCGGTCGTTGAGCTCCACTGATCAGGCGTGAAAGGAGGGCATCCGAAATTTTTCGGATGCCCTCTTTTCCTTGCAATGTGGGGGTTTGTGGGGTGTGTGTTGGGGGTCATAGTGGTTTGGTTTGACTTTGGTGTGGGGGGTGTGTAGATTATTCACCTGTCGCCGCGAGCTTGTTTGTGGGTTTGTGGTGGTGGTTCACTGCTTTGGTGGCTGGCCTGTTGTGGTTGGTTGTTGGGGTGTGTGGGTGTTGTTTGTGAACTCGATAGTGTGTTTGTTTGTTTTTATGCCTGTTTTTTGTTTTTGAGTGTTTTTGGTTGGGATTGCTGGCTGAGCGTTTGTGTTTGGTTGGTTTTTCTGGGCTTTAACGTTTTTGTTTTTGTTCGGAGAGTTTGATCCTGGCTCAGGACGAACGCTGGCGGCGTGCTTAACACATGCAAGTCGAACGCTGAAGCTCAGCTTTTGTTGGGTGGATGAGTGGCGAACGGGTGAGTAACACGTGAGTAACCTGCCCTCTTCTTTGGGATAACGCCCGGAAACGGGTGCTAATACTGGATATTCACTTGCCTTCGCATGGGGGTTGGTGGAAAGGTTTGTTCTGGTGGGGGATGGGCTCGCGGCCTATCAGCTTGTTGGTGGGGTGATGGCCTACCAAGGCTTTGACGGGTAGCCGGCCTGAGAGGGTGACCGGTCACATTGGGACTGAGATACGGCCCAGACTCCTACGGGAGGCAGCAGTGGGGAATATTGCACAATGGGCGAAAGCCTGATGCAGCGACGCCGCGTGAGGGATGGAGGCCTTCGGGTTGTAAACCTCTTTCGCTCATGGTCAAGCCGCGACTTTGGGTTGTGGTGAGGGTAGTGGGTAAAGAAGCGCCGGCTAACTACGTGCCAGCAGCCGCGGTAATACGTAGGGCGCGAGCGTTGTCCGGAATTATTGGGCGTAAAGGGCTTGTAGGCGGTTGGTCGCGTCTGCCGTGAAATTCTCTGGCTTAACTGGGGGCGTGCGGTGGGTACGGGCTGACTTGAGTGCGGTAGGGAGACTGGAACTCCTGGTGTAGCGGTGGAATGCGCAGATATCAGGAAGAACACCGGTGGCGAAGGCGGGTCTCTGGGCCGTTACTGACGCTGAGGAGCGAAAGCGTGGGGAGCGAACAGGATTAGATACCCTGGTAGTCCACGCTGTAAACGTTGGGCACTAGGTGTGGGGGCCACCCGTGGTTTCTGCGCCGTAGCTAACGCTTTAAGTGCCCCGCCTGGGGAGTACGGCCGCAAGGCTAAAACTCAAGGAATTGACGGGGGCCCGCACAAGCGGCGGAGCATGCGGATTAATTCGATGCAACGCGAAGAACCTTACCAAGGCTTGACATGCACGGCGGCACTGCAGAGATGTGGTGGCATTTGGTTGGTCGTGTGCAGGTGGTGCATGGTTGTCGTCAGCTCGTGTCGTGAGATGTTGGGTTAAGTCCCGCAACGAGCGCAACCCTTGCCCTATGTTGCCAGCACGTGATGGTGGGGACTCGTGGGGGACTGCCGGGGTTAACTCGGAGGAAGGTGGGGATGACGTCAAATCATCATGCCCCTTATGTCTTGGGCTTCACGCATGCTACAATGGTTGGTACAGAGGGTTGCGATACTGTGAGGTGGAGCGAATCCCTTAAAGCCAGTCTCAGTTCGGATTGGGGTCTGCAACTCGACCCCATGAAGGTGGAGTCGCTAGTAATCGCAGATCAGCAATGCTGCGGTGAATACGTTCTCGGGCCTTGTACACACCGCCCGTCACGTCACGAAAGTTGGTAACACCCGAAGCCCATGGCCTAACCGCGTTTGTGGGGGGGAGTGGTCGAAGGTGGGATTGGCGATTGGGACGAAGTCGTAACAAGGTAGCCGTACCGGAAGGTGCGGCTGGATCACCTCCTTTCTAGGGAGCCCTTTTTTGTGGGGAACAAGTGGTGCGTCTGCGTTTTGTGGGTGTGTTGCTTTGTTTTCTTGTGCTTGCATTTGTTCATCACCTGATGTGGGTGGTGGGTGTGGGTGCGTTTTGGGTTGGGCATAAATGTTTGATGCAGATGAGCACACTGTCGGGTTCACGTTCAACACCGTGTTGGCGTCCGCCATTGTTGTGGTGGTTGCCCGCATGGCCTGCTAGCAGTGTTGTGTTGTTGGTGTGGGTGTGTGTGGTGGGTTGTTTGTGATTTGTATAGTGGTTGCGAGCATATTTGTTTTGTACTGTTTTTTGTGTTTTGTTTAGTTTTGTTGGGCATTCGGTGGATGCCTTGGCATCAAGAGCTGATGAAGGACGTTGCGGCCTGCGATATGCCTCGGGGAGTTGGCGAGCGAGCGTTATTATCCGAGGGTGTCCGAATGGGGGAACCTAACCTGGGTTGTGCTGGGTTACCATCATCTGAACGTGTATAGGGTGGTGGGGGGAACGCGGGGAAGTGAAACATCTTAGTACCCGTAGGAGAAGATATTCCGTGAGTAGTGGCGAGCGAAAGCGGAGGAGGCTAAACCAGATGCGTGTGAGAGGCGGCGGCTGTTGCGTGTTTGGTGTTGTGGGGCCATGTTGGATCCTTCTGCCGGGGGGTCGCGCATGTTGTTGCTGGGAGTTGAACAGTCTGGGATGGCTGACCGTAGAGCGTGAGAGTCGTGTAGGTGGACTGGTGATGGTGTGTGTGGATGTGGTGCCCGAGTAGTGCGGGACTCGTGGAATCTCGTGTGAATCTGCCAAGACCACTTGGTAAGCCTAAATACTACTTGATGACCGATAGTGCATAGTACCGTGAGGGAATGGTGAAAAGTACCCCGGGAGGGAGTGAAATAGTACCTGAAACCGTGTGCCTGTAAGCCGTCAGAGCCTTGTGGGGTGATGGCGTGCCTTTTGAAGAATGAGCCTGCGAGTTAGTGATACGTGGCGTGCTTAACCCGTGTGGGGTATGCGTAGCGAAAGCGAGTCTGAAAGATGGCGTGTGTCGCGTGTTCTAGACCCGAAGCGGGGTGATCTACCCATGGTCAGGTTGAAGCAGAGGTAAGACTGTGTGGAGGACCGAACCCACCAGGGTTGAAAAACCTGGGGATGAACTGTGGGTAGGGGTGAAAGGCCAATCAAACTCCGTGATAGCTGGTTCTCCCCGAAATGCATTTAGGTGCAGCGTTGCGTGGTCCCTGGTGGAGGTAGAGCTACTGGATGGCCGATGGGCCCTGTGGGTTACTGACGTCAGCCAAACTCCGAATGCCATTAGGTGTAGCGTGGCAGTGAGACTGCGGGGGATAAGCTTCGTAGTCGAGAGGGAAACAGCCCAGATCATCAGCTAAGGCCCCTAAGCGTGCGCTAAGTGGGAAAGGATGTGGAGTCGCGGTGACAACCAGGAGGTTGGCTTAGAAGCAGCCATCCTTGAAAGAGTGCGTAATAGCTCACTGGTCAAGTGGTTCTGCGCCGACAATGTAGCGGGGCTCAAGCGTACCGCCGAAGCTGTGGCAGCAACACGTATGGCTGGCGCCTTTTATTGGTTGTTGGTGTGTTGTTGGGTAGGGGAGCGTCCTGCATGAGGTGAAGCCTGGAGGTGACTTCTGGTGGATTGTGTGGGAGTGAGAATGCAGGCATGAGTAACGAATCTGCGGTGGGAATCCGCAGCGCCGATTGACTAAGGGTTCCAGGGCTAGGTTTATCCGCCCTGGGTTAGTCGGGTCCTAAGGCGAGGCCGACAGGCGTAGTCGATGGACAACCAGTTGATATTCTGGTACCAGGTTGTGACCGCCCATGCTGAGGTCATTGTGCTAACCAATTTGCCCGCACCTCTTCGTGGCTTTCGGGCCGCGAGCGTGTGTGTGGGTCTTGGGGTCCCGGTGATGGTAGGCAAGCGTGTTAACAGGGGGTGACGCAGACAGGTAACTGCAGTGCGCCGATGGTTGTGCGTATTTAAGGTTGTGGCCCGCCCTTTAGGTAAATCCGGGGGGCACTAGGGTGAGGACTGATGAGGGACACACGTGTGTGTGGACTTGTGGTGATCCTATGCTGCCGAGAAAAGCCTCGACGTGAGGGCATGACCTGCCCGTACCCTAAACCGACTCAGGTGGTCAGGTAGAGTATACCGAGGCGTTCGAGTGAATCGTGGTTAAGGAACTCGGCAAAAATTCCTCCGTAACTTCGGGATAAGGAGGACCCCGTGACTTCCCATGCCTTTGCGTGTTGGTGGGGTTGTGGGGTCGCAGAGAATAGGGAGAAGCGACTGTTTATCAAAAAAACACAGGTGCGTGCGAAGCCGTAAGGCGATGTATACGCACTGACGCCTGCCCGGTGCTGGAAGGTTAAGAGGAACTGTTAACATTCTTTGTGGGTGTGAAGCGGTGAATTTAAGCCCCAGTAAACGGCGGTGGTAACTATAACCATCCTAAGGTAGCGAAATTCCTTGTCGGGTAAGTTCCGACCTGCACGAATGGCGTAACGACTTCTCCGCTGTCTCAACCGCGAACTCGGTGAAATTGCAGTACGAGTAAAGATGCTCGTTTCGCGCAGAAGGACGGAAAGACCCCGGGACCTTTACTATAGCTTGGTATTGGTGTTCGCTTGGACTTGTGTAGGATAGGGTGGGAGACTGTGAAGCTGCCGCGCCAGCGGTGGTGGAGTCGTCGTTGAAATACCATTCTGGTTTAAGCGGTCACCTTAACCTTGGCCCGTGATCCGGGTTGGGGACAGTGCCTGGTGGGTAGTTTAACTGGGGCGGTTGCCTCCTAAAAATGTAACGGAGGCGCTCAAAGGTTCCCTCAGCCTGGTTGGTAATCAGGTGGCGAGTGCAAGTGTACAAGGGAGCTTGACTGTGAGACCGACGGGTCGAGCAGGTGCAAAGCAGGAACTAGTGATCCGGCCATGGCACGTGGGTGCGTGGTCGCTCAACGGATAAAAGGTACCCCGGGGATAACAGGCTGATCTTGCCCAAGAGTCCATATCGACGGCATGGTTTGGCACCTCGATGTCGGCTCGTCGCATCCTGGGGCTGGAGTTGGTCCCAAGGGTTGGGCTGTTCGCCCATTAAAGCGGTACGCGAGCTGGGTTCAGAACGTCGTGAGACAGTTCGGTCCCTATCCTCTGTGCGCGCAGGAAATTTGAGGAGGGCCGTCCCTAGTACGAGAGGACCGGGATGGACGAACCTCTGGTGTGCCAGTTGTACCGCCAGGTGCATGGCTGGTTAGCTACGTTCGGAAGGGATAACCGCTGAAAGCATCTAAGCGGGAAGCCTGCTCCAAGATGAGGTTTCCACGCCCCCACCGTGGGGTGAGAGGCCCCCGCCAGACGAGCGGGTTGATAGGCCAGAGGTGGAAGCACCGCAAGGTGCTCGTGAGCCGACTGGTACTAATGGGCCAACACTAAACAACAACCCCAACCAACGTCGGGTAAAACAACAGTGAACAACTTATTGCCGCAACCACTATACGAACCACGATCAACCCACACCCCCCACCACACGCAAACAAGCAGTGAACAGGGGAACAGTGTTGAACACATAGTCTTGTGGTGGTCACAGCACCGGGGAAACGCCCAGCACACATTCCGAACCTGGAAGCTAAGCCCGGCAGC